>Ga0315909_10006247_pt1 | contig 13492 bp, 19 predicted proteins | sample LakEriMetagenome_11_FD_203527 | JGI IMG/M metagenome (GOLD analysis project Ga0315909, IMG submission 203527) | Freshwater fungal communities from buoy surface, Lake Erie, Ohio, United States - Buoy 2 MA125 | ecosystem: Environmental > Aquatic > Freshwater > Lake | place: USA: Lake Erie, Ohio...
AAGACATGTGGTCGTATGTTGAGGAGGCCGATCTGTTCGTTTGCATTGAGATGCCGGAGATAATTCGCTCCGAGCAGATCATGAACAAGATGCTGGCCGCGTTCAGCCACACCAATCAAACATCGCAACTGATTGTGAAAGCCTACACAGGACGTTCAACAAAGCTGTGCTACCGCCCCGACATCAAAGGCAAGGTCGTGACCGACACAACGACCTCTGCAATCAACCTCCACACTCCATCGCACATCAAACCAATAGCAGGCAACCCCGAGCCTTTCTTGAAGTTTATGGAATACATGTTCCCTAACCCGGAGGAGCGTGGCGAGGTGCTGCGTTGGACAGCGACGCTGATCGCTCGCCCGGAGATCCGCATGGAGTATGGGCTTTTGCTCGTCAGCGAGCGTCAAGGTGTCGGCAAGACGACCCTCGGCAGCTCAATACTTGCTCCGCTGGTCGGCACTCAGAACGTGGGCTACCCGACGGAGAGCCAAATCGTGCAGTCTGAATTCAACGGCTGGCTCGCCAACAAACGGCTGTGTGTGGTGAACGAGATCTACTCCGGCCACAGCTGGAAAGCCTACAACAAGTTGAAGTCTGCCATCACCGATCGTGAGATTGAGGTGAACGAGAAATATCAGCGGTCCTACACCATCGAGAATTGGTGCCATGTTTTTGCATGCTCTAACTCTATGCGCGCGCTCCGTATTGAAGAGGACGATCGTCGCTGGTTCTATCCCGAGGTGACTGAGGACAAATGGCCGCGTGAGAAGTTTGAAGATTTCCACAACTGGCTGAAGAGTGGTGGCCTGAACATCATCCGCTATTGGGCCGAGAACTTCAGGGAATATGTCCAGAAAGGTCAGCCCGCGCCAATGACCGAGCGCAAGAAAGAGCTGATCGTCGCCTCCCGCACAGAAGGCCAGCAGGAGGCAGCGGAGCTCGCTGAGGCACTCAATCGCCGGGAGGAGCCGGTGGTACTCACGATGAAAGACATCGTCGGGTGGGTTCGGCAGGCTGTGCAGGGCAAGGTTTACGATTCCGACCTCGAGCTGCGTAAGGCGATGAAAGAGTCTGGCGCAATATGGTATGATGAGAGGTTCTTGATCGGTGGCCGGTTGCAGCTGGCGGCCATGAACAAGTCAGCCTATGAGCAATTGAAGAACAATCACTCAATGAAGGTGATCAAGAATGCTGCGAGCTTGATACGTCCGGCAGAAATCTCAGGCGAGGAGCTGAAAGAGCGCAAGAGTGCACTGTTTGATGATCTGCGGACGATGATGAAACAACCCAACGACATTTTCGAAACGAGGATGTGATGCTGCTCCAACTCAATCCGCCAATCCCTATGCAAACGCCCAAAGGCAAGGCGATGGCTCAAATATTGATCGACTATGGGCCAGAGTATGACTTGGTCTGGGTTTGTTTTGGAGAAAATGGGGAGTGCTGGGCCTATCGCAATCAGGATGTGCGGGCTGACAGCAATTTCACCTTTGGCCGAGCGAGCAATGCTCCGCCACCCAGCGATGCAATCGTCGCGCTGCAAAAGATCTATGAAGAAGTCAAAGACCGCAACAATTCGGCAGTTTGCATGAAAGTAAAACAGTTGGCATTGGAGGGATTGATATGATCGATCCGTTCGTTGTCGCTGTGACACTCTTTTTGTTTTTGCCTGCTGTGCTGATGCTGGTCTTTGTTGTGGTTGGACATCTTGAGCAGAAAAGGAAAAATAAAGATGAGCGATGATCTTGTGCAGCGCCTTCGCGCTGAAGACCCTGAAACAGGTTTACGCCATAGCATCGCCTCTGAGGCGGCAGACCGCATAGAGGCGCTGGAGAAGGCGCTATGTGAGATTGCTGACTGCAAATGCGAAAAGTGGTGTGGCAATTATTTTAATAATTGCATCGCCCGCGCTGCGCTGGAGGGGAAAGATGAGCAATGATCTTGTGAAATGGTTGAGAGAAGCCTCAAGCAGGCACAACAACTATCGGTGCGATGAGGCAGCCGACCGCATAGAGGCGCTGGAGCGTCTGGAAAAACAGATGCCGGCGATCCTCGAATATCTTGAGGAGCAGGCGGACGTCGTGGACGGCGACAACGGCATCCCGCATCCGAACAAGGCGATGAGTTTGCTGGTTTGGCTGCGGCATGAGTTGGAGAAAAAGAGGTGAGTGACCGCAACTGGCTCCCGTCTTATCTCAAACAAAAGCCTGAGTTCATTGATGAAACAGGCAAAATTTATGGTCAGCTGCACGTCATCCGCTATGTGAAAAGTGATGGTGTGGGGCGGCGCAAAAGCGCGATGTTTGAATGCGCCTGTATGTGCGGGGAGATTGTTGTCATAAAAGGGCAGCACCTGCGCAATGGGCAAAAGACGATGTGTGCTGGTTGTTTTGAATTGGCTAAAGGCAAATCGGAAATGGAGTTTTGATGCACATCCGGCTGATATACTTGGTGTTAGTCAGATTAAGGATTGCGATAGTCGTCGTCGGGATAATCGGTGCACTGTTCGGATGCTCCAAGAAACTTGGTTGATGGAAGAGGGTCGAAGGATGATCGAGAAAATGAAAGATTATCTCGCGTCGGTGCGCGGTAAGGCGCTGGCTGCTTGGTGGGCGGAGTGGGTGACGATGGTCGTTGCGGTCAGTTTTGCAGCGTTCATGGTCATGTTCTCGATCGCTCTAGCTTTAGGTTTGGCGGCGCGTATTACAATCGGCTAGAGACGGTGAAAATGGGCTTCTTGTTTTCTTTTACAGGGAGTTCTGTTTTCTTTTCTATTTGCTCACTGGTGGAATGCGAAACGAAAACACGAAGGAAAACAAATATAAAATAGTTTCCTTCCACATTTTCCATTTCCATTCCTCTCCTGAATCTAGGGTACTTTCTATAGAAAGAGAGAGAGAGAGTAAATAGAAGGGGAGTTAGGGAAATCGGTGTAACGAATGGAAATGGAAAATGCGCGAAACAACCCATATGAAGAAATGGATTCGTGACAACTGGGATGGTTGGATCGAGTCGTATGAGCCGAGGCTTGGGTCGAGTGTCGGAATACCTGACATCCAAATCGTTGTTGATGGAAAGCTGGTGCCGATTGAGCTGAAGGTTGCAGACCTGAGCGATGGAATTCTTTGCTCGTCTGAGATCAGACCGCCTCAGATAAACTGGCATCGCAATCTTGCTGCGCATGATGTTCTGTCACTGTTCTTGTTTGGTGTCGGAAAAGGCAATGTGCCAGAAAGGTTGTTTGCTGCACGAGGTGACAAAATTGCCAATTGGTCAGCTGGCTTTGACATTCGGAATTTGGAAGAGGTTTCTCCTAACAAGAGGAACTTTTCTGGCAGTTTGCGAGAATTGATCAGATATATGCTGAGCACAATGGAGGCCAAATCCAAATAAGAGCTTTCTTTTGCCTCATGGTGAGGAGATAATCTCTTCATCACATCGTGGCAATAGGAGTTGGCAGTGGGTCGCCTTCCCAAAGCGCAATCGAGTGGGTACGTCAGCAAAGAGATAGATCTCGAAGTCTTTGATGGCATTTTGGTCAGAATGGCCAATGGTGAAACTCTTACTCGAATCCTGAAAGAAGAGAATCAGCCTGACTATTGTGTGTTCATGAATTGGGCGCAAAGCTCGGAAGAGCTTTACAAAAAGTACGCGCGAGCTCGTCAAATTCAGGCCGATTATTTCGCGGACCAGACTGTTGAGATCTCTGACACAGAGACCGACAACAACCGGGCACGCAACCGCATGGACGCTCGGCGATGGCACGCAGCCAAGATCGCACCGCGCAAGTACGGCGACAAGGTCGTTCAGGAGCACACCGGCGAAGGCGGCGGACCGATCGCAATCGCCTCGCTCAATCTCAAAGGGTTGAACGACGATGAGCTATTGGCCATGCAGAAGATGCTGACGAAAGCTGTGGGCACCGAATGAACGCTCCTCTCAGCCCAGCAGTCATGCTCGACATGATCAAGCGCGAGCGAGACCGCAGGGCTGCATCAGCATCGCTGTACGAATTCGTCAAACAATCTTGGCATGTGGTCGAACCGGGCATTGAATTCATCCCGTCTTGGCACATTGAAGAGATCTGCGAGCATCTCGAGGCAGTGACTGCAGGCGAGATCAGAAGGCTGCTGATCAACATTCCGCCGCGCCATTCAAAGTCAACCATCGTCAGCGTCATGTGGCCGATGTGGGAGTGGCTGACGACCCCACAGCACAAATACCTTTGCGCATCCTACTCGTCGACGCTGTCGATACGAGACAACCTCAAAGCGCGCCGGTTGGTCCAGTCGCCTTGGTATCAGGAGCGTTGGGGCCATCTGTTCAATCTTGCGGGCGACCAGAACGCCAAGCAGCGATTCGAGAACGACAAAACGGGCTACCGCATCGCAACGTCCGTTGGCGGAACGGCGACTGGTGAAGGCGGATCGCGCCTGATCCTGGACGACCCGCACTCGGCGCAAGAGGCACAGTCTGACGTCATGCGTGAGTCGGCCATTGAATGGTTCAACATGGTCTGGTCGACCCGACTCAACGACCCTAAGCGCGATGCGATGGTCACCGTCATGCAGCGTCTCCATGAGCGAGATGTCAGCGGCTTGGTGCTCAACGAGATCGGTGGCTGGGAGCATATCTGCATTCCGGCAGAGTGGGATGGCAAAAAGCGCAAGACTGTCCTAGGACCATACGATCCCCGCACCAAGGTCGGCGAGCTGATCTGCCCTGACCGATTCGGCGAGAAAGAAATCGCTTCGCTGAAGCAATCGCTGGGTGCCTATGGAACTGCCGGACAGCTCCAGCAAGATCCGACGCCGTCTGAGGGCGGCATCCTCAAGACTAAGTTCTTCAACCTTTGGCCTTCTGAGAAAGGTCTGCCGACATTTGAATACATCCTACAGTCCTACGACTGCGCATTCACTGAGAAGACGTCAGGCGACCCGACTGCCTGCACTGTCTGGGCAATCTTCACCTACAACGGTGAACGCAATGCCATGCTCATTGACGCTTGGGACGAGCATCTGTCCTACCCTGATCTGCGCACCAAGGCCATCAAGGACTGGCAGACTGAGTATGGCGGAATGACCAAGGAATCTCCCCACCACCGGGCGAGACGTCCGGACAGGGTGCTGGTTGAAGCCAAAGCCTCTGGTCAATCGCTCATTCAAGATCTGCGTCTGGCCAAAGTGCCAGTTGTCTCCTACAACCCCGGAGCAGCAGACAAGGTCAGTCGTGCACATCAAGCTGCTCCGACTCTCGAATTGGGGTTGCTTTGGATCCCAGAGTCAGGCAAGAATAGAGGAATGCCGGTGAGTTGGGCGGATGCTTTTCTGAAGCAGCTGACCAAATTTCCGGTGGCGGATCACGATGACTATGTCGACACATTCACACAGGCGGTGATCTATCTGAAGAATGACGGTTGGTTCGAACTTCCAAGAGCTCGGGACATTGATGAGCCCAGACAGCCCAAGAGAGAGCGAATCAATCCCTATGCGGCGTGAGACCAATCATGGAGCTGATGCTTTGGAATACTGTTCTTTCCTTGGTGATCGGGTTGCTAGGGTTCTTCTTGAGGGAGAAAACTAACGAACTGCACCGTCTTGGCATACTTCTCAATCGGACCAGAGAAGAGATCGCCAAAGAGTATGTGACCAAGGTCGACGTTCATAACGACATAAACCGAGTGCTCGATCGACTTGACCGGCTGGACAACAAGCTAGACGCTTTCATCAAGGAGCATCGCAATGCCTAAGAAAGCAAAGCCCATCTGGGACAAGTCTCGGCCATCTTCGCTCGGCAAACCGACCAAGCTTTCCCCGGCCAAGAAGGCCAGTGCCAAAGCATCCGCCAAAGCTGCTGGCCGCCCGTATCCGAATCTCGTCGACAACATGCGCGCCGCTAGGAGCAAGTGATGGTTCAGCGAGTCGACAAAAGCGCAATGGCCTGCAACAAGCCCAAGCGCACCCCGAGCCACCCGACCAAGTCGCACATCGTCAAAGCCTGCACGAACGGGAGCGAGAAGATCATCCGGTTCGGCGAGCAGGGAGCCAAGACCGCTGGCAAGCCCAAGGAAGGCGAGTCTGAGCGGATGAAGGCCAAGCGAGCCTCGTTCAAGTCTCGCCATTCAAAGAACATCGCAAAAGGTCCGTCGTCTGCGGCCTATTGGGCTGACAAAGTGAAGTGGTAGGCCATGGCTGATCGGGACGAATCTCTCACCGACAAACTCATGCGTTACGCCGACAAGGCGACCAAGTCAGTTTCACAGGCTTGGGACAAGACGATGGGGATGCCGGAGGAGATCGCCCAGCAGACCTACGACTACGTGATCTCGCAAGGCGGAACAGAGGATCAGGCACAACGTGCTGCTGATCGTTTGGCGGCCAAAGCTGGTCGCACGGTCGGGCTGATCGATCTGATGACACCCCAATCACCCGCAGACGTTGCGTTGATGGCAGCTGGCCCGTTGGGTCCGGCCACCAAGGCGGGCAAGGCTGCATTGGGCGCTGGCTCGGCGATGATGGTCATGGACCCGAGCGAGGCGGAAGCCAGTCCGCTCGTTCGCCTTGGTCGAGCCATCAAAGCGTGGCACGGAAGCCCGCACGAGTTTGATAAATTCGATCTCTCGAGGCGCGGAACGGGAGAGGGAAACGCTGCATACGGCGAAGGTGCATATCTTTCTTCATCAAAGAACGAAGCTCTTGATTGGAGAAACAGACTTTCGGGTGAAGGCAAAGGTCGACTTTACGAAGTCGATATTCATGCTGACCCAAAATCTCTAATGCACTGGCAATATCCTCTTGATCGTCAGCCTGAGATTTTCGACAAACTTCGTCAGCTCGGAGCAATCGACAAAGAAGGCAACCTGACCTTTATGTACAACGAGCGTCCGCGCACTGGCGGAGAGTTGTATGGTCGTCTTTCGAGTCCTTTGGCCGATCGGATTACCGGAGGCGAGGGACAAGAGGCTGCAAGTCGTGTGCTGAAAGAAGCTGGTATTCCCGGAATCACTTATCGCGGCGGATCTTCTTTCAAAGGCACTCCGTACGAAAACTATGTAATGTTCGATCCTGATCTGCTCGAAGTCGTCGGCAAATATGCAGAGGGCGGCGCCGTCGACGGATACGCACGCGGCGGTGACGTGACCGACAAAGACATCCAAGGTCTTTACGAGACCTACTTTGGTCGCGCCCCAGAGAGCCAAGCAGCGGTCGACTATTGGCGCAACACAGCCAATCAGAACAACTTGTCTTTGAGCGATATCGGCCAGCAGTTCGCGACGAGCGAAGAAGGCCAGCAGAAGTATGCAATGCTCGACAAGCTGCTGGGCAACCGCGCGCAGCCTGAAGATCAGAATGTGACGGTGGTCGAGCAGACCAACGCTCCTGATCGCTGGCAGACGTATTGGGGCTACAAGCCAACCCAGCAAGACTACACGATGATGCTGCGCGCAGGCTTGGGCGAGTACGGCACACCCCAGAGCTACGATCAGTATCGCGCCATCTACGAAGCCATCGGCAACCGCGCTGCCGCCAACACCATCGCTCCGTACTATGTCCGTGGCAGCCAGACGCTCGCCGGGCAGATCACCCCGAGTCAGGTCGAAGGCGCATTTGCGACGAGCCGGATCAACTCGTTGATCAACAGCGATGATCCGCAAAAGATTGAATCGTTGTACCTCGCACAGAAAGCCCTCGAAGATTATTTCATGGAGGGCAAGAACCGAGTGCTGACCACCCAGACCGACTGGCGTGGCTTCCAGCAGGGCCAGCCCTCCCCCGGAACAGGATTCACCAATGCATTGGTCCCGGGAGGTGAAGACCTTTCGATCTACAATCGGTTCTACGATGCGCGCAACAACCCCGATCTGACGCAGAAGCTCTCGCAGCTCCAGAGCCAACGCAATGCTCTTTGGGCTCCGCCGGTTCCGCCCTCTCGGCCGACCGAGCAGGAGTTCGCCGACTATGCAAAGTCTCAGCAGCCTGATGTCGATCCGATGACCGCTTATCAGACATTCGCTCTCGGCGATCCGATGACGGGCAATCCGTTTGACACCAACTGGTTCTCTGGCCCGACTGCGACAACCTCCTTCGAGCAGCAGGCAGCTGATGAGCGCGCGCAAGCTCTCAACAACTCTCTGATGCAGCAGACGCCGACGACCGTTCCCGACACCTACAATCCCAACTACACGCTGTTCTCCGACGCCAACCAGTTTTACGGCTCGCAGTCCTCGCTGCCGACTCTGGCGGTGAGCAATGTCGGGCTGAACAATGACTATGGCATGTTCTCGTCGCCCGGTTCGCTCGGCGAAGGTGCCAGTGGCCTGACGTCATTCAGCCCGAGCCTCTCGGACTATTCGAGCAGCTGGAGCTCGATGGGCTACAGCCCGATGTCTTGGGACTCGTATTCCAAAGGTGGCAAAGTCAATTTCAAACCCATGTTCGAAGGCGACAGCCAAGAGCTCCAGGACAAAGCGCGCGAGCTCGCACGCGAGGCCTACAGCCGTGGTCCTGCATCGATGGGCAAGGAGCGGGCTCAGGAGTGGGAGGCTCTGGCCCGGAAGTACAATCTCCCGCTCACCGTAGGCCCGTACGACAACTACGAGGATCAATACTCTGACGCACTCAGCAGCTGGCAGCGCAACGTCTCGCCGAAGCAGCGCCAGCAGACCTACGCCGAAGGCGGCGCTGTCCGCGCAGCCCGAGAGATGGATAGCCTGACGCAGATCTTGAAAGGTCAGAGCGAATTCGCCCGGTTTGACGAAGGTGGACCAGTGATGTCCTCTGTCGACCCGATGGGCTCGTTCACCGGAATGGACAGCGTCGAGGCGACTAAAAGGAAACACCATGGCTGACGAATTCGAAAAAGAAGACGACGCTGGCGAGGTTGTTCGTCTTGAGGAAGAAATGCTCGAGGTCGAAGACACCGAGGACGGTGGCGCTGTGATCCGACTTCAGAATGAAGCGGATGAGCAGAAGCATCTCGAGCATTTTGCCAATATCGTTGACGAAGTTGATCAGGCTCTGCTGACCGATATCGTCGATGATCTGATGGACAAAATCAGCAAAGACAAAGAAGCTCGCGAAAAGCGCGACAAGCTCTACGAAGAAGGACTGCGGCGCACCGGGCTCGGCGACGACGCACCGGGCGGCGCTCAATTCACCGGCGCTAACAAAGTTGTTCACCCGCTGCTGGTCGAATCCTGCGTAGATTTCTCCGCGCGATTCATGAAAGAGGCTTTCCCGCCCACTGGCCCGGTGAAAAGCAAGATCATCGGCGAGCAGGACCGCGAGAAAATCTCCAAAGCGGAACGCAAAGCTGCCTTCATGAATTGGCAGACGACCGAGCAGATGGTCGAATTCCGCTCTGAGCTCGAGCAACTCAGCACTCAGCTTCCGCTCGGTGGCGGTCAATACCTCAAATTCATGTGGTCGAGCCAATATCGTCGTCCGATGTCGGAGTTTATTCCGATCGACGACATCTATCTGCCGTTCGCTGCCACGAACTTCTACACTGCTGAACGCAAAACGCACGTCCAATACATCACGAAAATGGAATATCAGCGTCGAGTGACGTCTGGAATGTACCGTGACGTTGATGTTGGGGTGCCTGAAGAGCCTGATTTCAGCAAAGCAAGCAAAGCAAACGACAAAATCGAGGGTCGGCAGGACAATTCCTACAACGAAGATGGCCTGCGCACCATTTTCGAGGTCTATACTCGCCTCGATTTTGATGATGGTCCAGAGCCGTACATCATTTCCATCGATAAAACGAGCGGAAAAGCTCTCAGCCTGTACAGAAACTGGGAGCCGGAAGATTCTCAGCGCAAAGAGCTCGATTGGATTGTCGAATTTCCGTTCGTACCTTGGCGTGGAGCCTATCCGATCGGTCTGACGCACATGATCGGCGGTCTGAGCGGTGCTGCGACCGGCGCTCTGCGAGCTTTGCTCGACTCTGCCCACATCCAGAACGTGCCGACGCTCCTCAAATTGAAGGGCGGACCCGGTGGACAGACGCTGAACGTGCAGCCGACTGAGGTTGTCGAGATCGAAGGCGGCGCGCTCGTTGATGACGTCCGCAAGATCGCGATGCCGCTGCCTTTCAACGGTCCGAGCCCGACGCTTTTCAGCTTGCTGGGGTTCCTTGTTCAAGCAGGCAAGGGAGTTGTTCAGACTTCTTTCGAAAAATTGTCTGATGCCAACCCGAATCAGCCTGTCGGCACAACGATGGCCCTTATCGAGCAGGGCATGGTCGTGTTCAGCTCGATCCATTCGCGCTTGCACAACTCGATGGCGCGATGCTTCAAGATCCTTCACCGGATCAACTCGGCATATTTGACCGAGGAAGACATTGAAGCTAACTACGCTGGCTTGGAAATTGATCCTTCGGATTTCGACGGTCCGATGGACGTCATCCCGGTCAGCGATCCGCAGATCTTCAGCGACACGCAGCGTTTCGTCCAGACGCAGGCGCTGATGCAGCGCGCCGCGTTGCTTCCGCAGATGTATGATCAGCGGAAAGTCGAGGAGCGGTTCCTCCGAGACATGAAGATCCCGGAGAACGAAGTTCTGCAGCCGAAACCCGGCTCAGAAGACATGGATCCCGTTTCTGAGAACGTCGCAGCTGCTATGGGTCGCCCGATTTACGTGTTGCCCAAACAAGATCACATGGCGCATCTTCAAACGCACGTCGCGTTCCTGAAGTCGCCGTTGTTCGGCAGCAATCCGGCGATTGTCAAACAGTATTTGTACCCGATGGCGATTCACCTTCGGGATCATCTGCTGAATTACTATCTCGTCGAGGCGCACAACGCTGTTGACATGGCAGAAAGAGATCAGTTGATCCAGTCTGAGGCCAACGAGCAAGTTCAGGTGATCCTGAAAGTGCAGCAGTTCATCGAGCAGCAGCTCGGGAGCTTTGCCAACGAGCTCGCGCAGATCGATCAGGCTGCTCAGCAGTTCAAGCCGCAGCCTCCGATGCCTCCGGACAACTCAATGCAGATCGCACAGATCAACGCAGGCATTCAGCAGCAGGCTCTTCAGCAGCGTGCCCAGTCCGACGCTCAACGCATGCAGCTCGAGCAGCAGAAGCTCGCTCAGTCGCAGCAGTCCGAGCAAATGTCGATGGCGGAAAAGGAGCGTGCACGTCAGCTGGAATTGCAGCGCGAGCAGCTGCGTCAGTCCGCAGAGGATCAGCGCACCGCAGCCGATCTCGCAATCCGCGAGCGGATGAACACAGCCGACAACCAGACTGCAATCGACCTCGCCAAAATGGAAATCCTTTCCGGCGAGAAGTTCTCTGTGAGCACCGGCACAGGAATCAACCCCGGTGGCAGGTAAGGAGTTAGCAATGAGTGACAAGCCCACGACTGGCACTGTTTCTCTCGACAATGCCGCTGTAAAGCAGAAGCACCGTATGGCTGCTGGTCTCAAGGTTGATGGCCAGACGCTGCCGGGCTCTGGTGCGCCCAAAGACACAAAGACCAAAGCGTGAATTTCGAAACACAACTTCTGGCCCAACTCAAAGCCAAACAGCAAGAATTTGCTTTAAAGGCTTTGGGTCGGCCGCAAGAGCGCGATGCTTTTGAGTACGGGTATCGCGTTGGCGTCGTAGCTGGCTACGAGGCAGCAATCAACGTACTTTTGCAACTTCTGGATGAGGAGAAACATGGAGACAAAGATCTCTGAGGACGCTCTCGCGCAGGCCTTTCCGTCGGTTGACCCCGGCGTCCGGCCTTTCGGTAGCCGCGTCCTGGTGCAAATTCGCACACCGATCAAAGTGTCAAAAGGCGGAATCATTATCGTTGAGGATTCCAGAGACACTGAGAAGTGGAACACGCAGGTCGCTAAGGTGATCTCGCTCGGTCCGCTGGCATTCAAGAATCGCGACACGATGAACCCTTGGCCGGAGGGCGACTGGTGTCGTCCGGGTCAGTTCGTTCGTGTTCCGAAATACGGCGGCGACCGCTGGGAAGTCAAATTCTCAGAAGATGACAGCGCGATGTTTGTGATCTTCAATGATCTTGACATTGTCGGTGACGTAACGGGCAACCCGCTCTCAATCAAAGCATTCATCTGACAGGAGATGAACGATGGCTGATGTACTTAAAGAAGACGACGAAAACGACGTAAAGGGCAAGGAAGAAGAACTTGTCATTGTCGAAGAAGATCCGGCAAAAGATGCTGCTGGTGAAACCGAAGACGACTCCGAGGATGAAGATGAGCGTGTGGTCAAAGAAGCAGGCTCTTCTGAGGATGCTGAACGCGAATCTATCCGCGAGCGTCGTCGTCAGGAAAAGCAGGAGCGAAAAGAGCGTCGCGAAAAAGCAATAACTCGCGACAAGATCGAGCTCGATTTCCTTCGCAAGAGGAATGACGAACTCGAGCGTCGGCTGACTGCACAGGAGCAGCGTTCTCAGCAGTTTGATCTTAATCAGATCGACGCTCAGATCGAAAAGGCTAAACGCGACGCAGAGCTCGCAGAGCGTGTCATCGCCAAAGCCATCGAATCCGGCAATGGTGCTGACGTTGCTCAGGCGTTGCGCTACCGCGATCAGGCCATCTCAACTGCCAATCAGCTCACTGCCCAAAAGCAGCAGGCAGCTAAGCAAGCTGCCCCAATGCCAAAGGTCGATGACCTGACGATGCATTACGCGCGCGAATTCATTCAGGAGAATCCTTGGTACGACCCGCAAGGTCGTGACGAAGATTCTGCGATTGTCCTCGCGATCGATCAGGCTTTGGCCAAAGACGGTTTCAATCCTCAGACTGAGGATTACTGGGACGAGTTGCGCAGCAGGGCTGCTCGGCGTCTGCCGGAAAGGTTCGGTCAATCAAAGCCCGCACCAAAGGCAGAAAAAGAGCGTCAGCCACGCGGCGGTCCGGCGGTCGGTTCCGGCAAGGAGCATGCTCCTGCCAGCACCCGCAAGGAAATCTTTATTAGCCCAGAACGCAAACAGGCTCTAATCGAGGCTGGCGTTTGGGACGACCCGGTGTTGCGCATGAAGTATGTAAAACGCTATGCCGAATACGACAGAGCCAACAAGCAATAAAAGGACTTTCCTTTTGGCGCTAAACCGGAAATAATCAACTCAATCGCTGCAAGGAGCGAGACATGACTGACGAACGCTTTAAGAAATCCGCTGGCGAGAATCGCGCTAACCGTGCGATGGCCGATAGGGCTGTCACTGAGAACCGCGAGATCTCCGACGATGAGCGGGTTGCAATGTTCCGTCAACAATTCTTTCAGTCCTCTCTACCGGACTTGCCACAGATCCCCGGCTGGCATTGTTGCTGGCTTACTACGACCAATCCTCGAGATTCCATCCAGATGAGAATTCGTCTGGGCTACGAACCCGTCAAGCCGGAAGATGTTCCCGGCTGGGAATATGCCACCATCAAGACTGGTGATTGGCAGGGGTTCATCGGGGTGAACGAGATGCTTGCCTTTAAGCTGCCCTTGTCGTTGTACGAAAAGTACATGCGCGAAGCTCATCACG
>Ga0315909_10006248_pt1 | contig 13490 bp, 14 predicted proteins | sample LakEriMetagenome_11_FD_203527 | JGI IMG/M metagenome (GOLD analysis project Ga0315909, IMG submission 203527) | Freshwater fungal communities from buoy surface, Lake Erie, Ohio, United States - Buoy 2 MA125 | ecosystem: Environmental > Aquatic > Freshwater > Lake | place: USA: Lake Erie, Ohio...
TCTACTTCTGAGATGTACGGAAACAGTATAGAGTTTTCAGGAGGTCATCAAGACGAATCAACACCGTTTATGCCTCGTAGTCCTTATGGTGTTGCTAAGTTATATGCCTATTGGATCACGGTAAATTTCCGTGAAAGTTATAGCCTACATGCGTCTAATGGTATTTTGTTCAATCACGAGTCGCCTATTAGGGGAAAAGAATTCGTAACTAGAAAAATCACAGATGGCGTGGCAAAAATTAAATGTGGGTTGGCCGATAGCATTACATTAGGTAACTTAGATTCAAAAAGAGACTGGGGATTTGCCGGCGATTTTGTTGAAGCCATGTGGTTAATGTTGCAACAAGACCAGCCAGGCGACTATGTAGTAGCCACCGGTGTTCAGTACACTATTGGTGATTTATTAGAACGTGCATTTGCATATGCTGGCATTGCAGATTGGCAACAATATGTTAAAAGTGATCCTAGATTTAAGAGACCTGCGGAACTTTACAGTCTGTGCGGTGATCCTAAAAAGGCAGAAACTGTATTAGGTTGGAAAAGAAAGACCAGTTTTGACGACTTAGTTAAGATGATGGTTGAAGCCGACATTAAGAGATATAGTGGCAATCAAGGAACTGACTGGACTTTGCAAACAAAATGAAAAAAGCCGTTGTTACAACATTTCATCACGAAGGTTACCTAAAATATGGTAAAAGAATGATTCAAACATTCTTAGAAAACTGGCCTTCTGATATTACACTTTATGTATACCCTCAAGATCATCAAGTAGAAGAGTCTGCTCCAAATCTAGTTGTTAGAGATTTACATAAATCTATTCCCGAACTGGTCGTATTTAAAGAACAATGGAAAAATGACCCAAAGGCTAGAGGCGAAGTGCCGACTGGCCCTATGGATAAAAAGGGTAAACAGCCGGGAATAGGTTTTAGATGGGATGCCATACGATTTAGTCATAAAATTTATTCTGTATGCCATGCTGCTAAAAACACAGACGCTGATATTTTGCTATGGATGGATGCCGATATGGTTTGCCACACTCCTATCCCCCATCATTTTATAGATAAACAGGTCAGCGGATACGGTTTAGGTTTTCTCGGAAGAGAAAAAAAGTTTACAGAATGTGGTTTATATTCCATGGACCTGCGTGATCCAAAGACTCAAGAATTTCTTGTGGAATTTCAAAAGGCCTATGACTCCGGTCGACTTTTTTCTTTCAGCGAATGGAACGATTGTTGGGTTTTTGACGAAGTTCGTAAAGAAGTTAGACAAAGACATCCCGAATGGCAATGGAATGACTGGTGTAAAGGTTTAATCAAAGGCGAAGGACACCCGTTGATTAATAGCCCATGGGGCGCCTATCTAGATCATCTCAAAGGCAATCGAAAAAATACAGGAAAAAGCCTTAGGACCGATTTAATAGTTCATCGACCCGAAAAATACTGGATTAGTCCTCGTTGACATAGTCCGCCTTGGCACCTTTGGCTTTGTAATGATGCAGGTACGGACCAAGAACCGTATGTCTTAAGGGAGTTTTATATGGCTTCCCAAAGTTTTTGCATAAATCTAAAGTTTCTGTCTTCAATTCTTCTAAGACATAACCGTAAACGTCATTGTCGTAGAATCTTCTCAAATTAGATTGATCGTGCTCTAGATATCGTCTACGATATTCGTCTCTAAAATTAGAAAACTTTGGATGACGAGTGTTAACTGCAAAAAAACCAGTTTCTGGAACATACCACCTACCGGGGGTTCCATCTTTCTTTTCATAATATGTTACACCCATGTGTGTACTCAACACTTCATGAGGCAATACTGATTCAATAAATGGTCTAGTTAGGTGATCAGTGGTAATAACATCAGCATCTAGCCATATAATTCTATCAGCAGCAGTGGTTTGCATGGAATGAACAAAACTAAATGCTTTTTTTGCAAACTTTCTTTCTTGACCACCAATCTTTCCTCTTTCTAAGAATTTAGGATATTCGGTTACGTCAAAAGGTATCCTTTTAATCCTAGGATGGTCAATAATTTCAAAATTTCCCTCAACATAACAGTTAAGAATCATGTCTTCCGGCCAATGTTCTACCCAAGACTCGATACTGTCCTTGCCAATTTTATTATAATATTCTTCACTAAAACTTGTGATTATTTCAATGTTTAGAGATGTGTTTTTATATGTGCCCATGCTTCACCTGTTACTAACTCGTCAAAACTCCAATGGAACATTGCTAATCTCTGTACCCATGGTTCTCTATCTGGATATATAGGAAATTCAATCAAAGATAAATCTTTATTAGCGATTTGAGAACATTGACTCCTATCCGAATCTGTTACAAAAATTGGATACCCTTCTATAGCGGCGCCAACTGTAGGACTTGAATTATAGTTGACTACTGCCCAACAATTTTCTAAATCTTGCATCAGTGTCGACCCGGGTCTCGATAATCTTACTCCTTTCAATAAAGGAATTTTTTTCATTAAATTTTTAGGAGCCAAATATCTCAACGCATCTTTATCTCCAGGATGCGCTCTAATAATTATTTCTCTATCTGAATATTTTCTTAGAGTCTTGATAGTTTCAGCAGCCCAATCAACTACATCAAAGTTACCCATGCTCCATCCGCCATTGCGCTGTAAGCATAGTAATATATGATTTCCGCCTTTTCTGTATTTCTGAAGTTGTATTCCTGTGACTGATGAAAATTTCTCCCATCTTTTAGGATCTACATTACTGTCACAATAGTTGCCTGTATTAGGAAAAATTCCATCAAGACTATATCTTAGATAGTGATGAGGATTAGTTGTATCTTTGTATAAAAATAAATTACTATCAGCAATTATGGTATGTTTGCCACGCCTTAGTTGATGTTCTAGGATCTGCCGCCTAAAAACCAAGTGTGCCGATTCTTTAGAATTTTCATGGACCCATCCAACCATTAACGCTGCATCAGCATCTATTAGTCTATGGTCTTGAACAATTTCAACATCGTCACCTGAATAACTAACTCCTAAACTAAAGTTATTTAAAATCTGCTCTTTTTCAGAATTTTTATTTTTAGGAGGCAAACATCCAAGGTAAGTGGCTAATTTCATTTATTTTTCTTCTTCTTTTCTTTAGAAAGAATTTCTTTATTTTCAATACCTAGATGGTGCGTCATGTATTCTGAAAGAAAACTGTTTTCCATATTGAATCTATTAGGAAAATCATTTTGCATAATTTTCCAGGTCTTCCAATTAGGTACAAATGACTTTACTGGCCATCTCTTGCTTAATAAAGTTACTGCATAATGGTCATATGGTTGACGACATTGATATATTTGTCCATTATACCACATTAACGAATATTCTCTAATAAAATCTTGAAAACTGTTGTGCTTAGTATTAAACGATACAATACCAGTATCTATATGATCATAAACCTGCGGATGATCCTCGCCACAATCTAATGTTCCCCATATCTTGTCTCCGGGATGTAGCATTTCTATGGCCTTTGATCTTGATAAAGGTTGAGTAATTTGAATATCGGCATCAATCCAGACAACAAGTCCTTTAAATTTTCTTGTAGCCCATACTTGTACACGACTCTTCTTCCAGAATCTATCAGCCTTGGTACCGCCCATACCTTCCTTAAGCCATGGATCTTCAGGAGATGCAACATCTTTCCAGAAGTTAAAGATTTTACCTATACCAATGTCTAGTGGTTTGTCGTCCCACACAACAACTATGTCGCCTGGCAAATTACTCCACGACGGCAATGTATGCTGTGCAACTTCATCGTAATAAGATCTTGACAATGATGTAACCCATGTAATAGGAGTTCGTTGCATCACATGGTCTTTACCAATTTCCTCAGCGTATTCTAAAAGATACTTTATCCATACGTTGTTAAACGGACAGTTAACATATTCAGGGAACCATGGGCCGCCCTCCGTCCAGTGATAACCAACCGGCTTAACTGAATTAGGATCGTTCCAACCTACTAAGAAATTGTACCTAAAGTCTAATTTGCCAATTTCGTGATCTGATAACCATTCAAATCTATGAAGAAACTGGCCCGTAGTCTTATTAATTAATTCTGGATTTAATTGTTGATTACTAGGATGCTCACAGTTCCACAATATCATAGAACTCCAATTTTTTCTTGGATACTGTGTCTGTTGTTTACCGTCCATCTTAGTAGTGTTGTTTGGTTTGTGATCATGTTGAACAACCATTACTGCATATTTAGAATCGGCTTTTTCAAATATTTCTTCTATACTGCCATCCCACACAAAGTCGCAGTCGCAAAAAAGTGCCCATCCGTTATAGTTGGATAGATACGGAACTAAAAAACGAGTGAAGGTAAATTCTGTAGAAGATAACGGATCTTCTGGTCTTTCATATAACCCATCTCTACGAAGATCGGCCTGCTTTAAAGGAATTACTTCTGCGCCGGGAGAATGTTTATATATTGAGTATTCACAGACTTTATATGCAATATCTTCTCGCGAATCGTAACCAACAAAAACTTTTCTAATATCATTGCTCATTTAAAATTCTCCAAGCAGTGCCATCTTTGAGTTCACTTACATGAAACTGTCCGTATGCTAAATGACATGCCCATGCATGTACTTTGTCTTTATCTGGATAATAAGGATTTTCTATTTTACTTAGGTCTTGCAAAGAAACCGGAGCAGCCGCATGTGTTGGCGATAAGGTAAATGCTGGTATGCCATGAAGCACAGACTCTGTAGCAGAATTAGAATTAAAAGTTACTAAACAATGAACATCATCATCCAATGCTTCTTTTAGTGTATTAGTAACTACTCGGTCGGCTCTGCTTTTTACACGTTCTCTAACAACAATAGGTCTATCGGTATATTCTTTAATTGTTTTAATAGTTTCTTCTAACCATTCTTCTAGATCGTATCCGTAAAATATCATCGGCTTTTCGTCTGGTTTGGCAATTAAAATTTTACGGCCACCTTTTTTCCATGGCTGGATAGGCATCATTAACTGCTTAAATCTATCATCGGGTCTTGCAATAATTTTATCGTGTTGAAGATCGTTTTTTACAATCCTATGATAAAATTTCCACCCCATGGGATTTAATGGGTTTCTTTGATTACCTAAATATCCGGTATCCATGAAATAAAAATCTCGACCATTTAGCCAACATTTTTGCATGATCTTCTTTTTGAGGATCCCTCTTAATACTATAGGATCAGTAGAATCATCGTAGTTGAAATCGTCAGTACTAATAACTCGACCACCACTACCTAATGCGAACATATTGATATATTCGTCTTTTCCTTCTTTACTTAAAAAGATCCAATTGTTCATTTGCGTTCAATGTCCTCTTCAATACAATTTTCTCCGTACTGAATTTCTATAATTTTAAGAGGTTCTTGTGATTCATTACACAATTGATGCCATTCAGTTCGTTTAATATGAATGTGATCAAATTTATTAAATGTTCCTAGAAGTTCTGCATCTGTGCTTTGATTTATTGTATAGACTGTTGCTGTACCTTCTGCGACAAACCAGTGCTCTGCACGATCTTTATGTCGTTGCATGGATAATCTTTTACCAGGTTCTACAGTAAGTTCTTTTAGTTTAACTTCTTGGCCATTTTCATGTAGAACACGATAATAGCCCCATTGACGCTCAGTCTTTGGTGCTTTCCATTCCTGTAATATCCAAGAACTAGAATTCATCTTATGTTCGCCGCCTACTCCAAATACAAATTCTAAATTTTCATGTTCTAGATCCATTTCAGGTATATTTGTTTTGGTTCTATCCCCGCCGTTGGCAAATATAATTTTATCATACGGAAATAATGATTTAACCTGATTAATAGCATCTTTGGCTGAACCATCGCTATCGTCAAATCTAATTACTCGTTCAACATCTTCTAGTGCTGATATAATTGCAAACCGCTCTTCCCAAGGCATAAATTCTTTGCCTTTCTTTCGTCGTAGCCATTCGTCTGAATTAACTCCAACGATCAACGAATCGCCCAATTTACGTGCTTCTTTAAGATACGCAATGTGTCCGGAATGTACGGGATCAAAGCCCCCGGTGGCAATAACAATTTTTTTCATATCGTTATTTATGTGGTAGTTTTATAGGTAAATATTTTTATGGACAATTGGCTTAACATTTATAAAACGCAATACAAGAACTTATTAAATCGGAGATCTTCCGGGTTAAAAAGAGGTCTAGAAAAAGACATATATGATAGATCCGAGGGTTATCAAATCATCTTTGAGCACCTGCTATCTGCAAAAGAATCAAGTTTTCAAATTATTGAAACAGGTACTGTTAGAAATCCGATGAATTGGAAGGATGGCAACAGTGGATTCTTGTTTGCAGAATTTGTAAAGATACATGGTGGATTTGTTAGATCAGTTGACATTGATCAATCTGCCGTTGACACTGCTAACACTTTTGTAGATAACAAATATTATAAATCTAATTGCAGCGATAGTGTGTCGTGGCTCGCTGACCTGTCGGACCTTAATAATATAGATTTGTTTTATCTCGATAGTTACGATGTTGAATGGGCTAATGATGCACCGAGTGCAGAACATCATTTAAAAGAATTCTTAGTAATAGAAAAGCATTTAAAACCAGGATGCGTTGTAGCAATAGATGATAATTCTAGATTATTAGAAAGCGGAAAACGTACCGGAAAAGGTCGAATGATTGTTGAATATCTAGAAGCAAAAGAAATATATCCCGTTTATGATGCTTACCAAATAATTTATAAGTTTTAAGGAAAAATATGATTGTAGATACTACCCTGTTTAATAATGAATTCCATATGTTAGATCTTCGCATCGAACTTACTAAAAATTATGTAGATCGTTGGGTTATATGTGAAGGAAATCGAACCATGAGTGGCAAACCAAAACCTTACCATCTCAGTGAAAACATTAAAAAATACGAACATCTTAAAGATAGATTAGTAGTTGTTAAATTAGATATTCCAGAAACTTGGACAAACTGGGATATTGAAAACGGTCAAAGAGCCGCATTAGTAGACGGGTATAAAGATTGTGCAGGTACTGATATTATCATGCACAGCGACCTAGACGAAAATCTAAATCCAGAATTGTTTGACGAAATTGTTAATTTGCTTAACGAGTCAAACAAACCAGTAACATGCACACTAGATTTTTATGTGTATCGATTTGATCAAAAAGTAAATCGAAAATGGGCTGGTAATGTTGTTGCTAAAAAGAATATGTTCAACGATCCTTGCGAATTATACAAAGGATTGTTAGCAGGTGTTGGCCATGCTCAGAAGAAAAAAGACAGATCACACTGTGTGTCATTTCCTAAAATAGCAGGATGGCATTGGGGTTGGATGGGTAACGATGATATCATTCGATCCAAAGCAGAGAGTTGTATTGAAACTCAGAATTGGGATACTGACAAGATGCTAGAGCACTTTCACAATGGCAACAATGGTGATGCTATAAACGGAAAAACAATAACTGAATTTTGTGCAGATCCAGGGTATCCTGAATCTGTTGATAAGTTATTACGTCAGTATCCTTTCTGGACTGAGAACCTTAAGGCTTCTCAATAAACCAGCAGCGGCCACTGCGTTTAACTTTGATATTTTTCGATCCAAAGAATTCCCATACTGCTCGTTGGACTCCCGGATGACCTTTAGTGTAATCATCGCCGCCAAAAATAGAACCTGATTTTATTTTTGGCCACCATGCATGTAGATCTTGTATAACACATTCATATGTGTGGCCTGCATCTACATAACAAAAATCAACAGAATTATCTTCGAATCGACTAGCAGCATCCCAACTTAGTGCTTGAATGGTTTCAATCTTATCAAGTACAGGTGCTACATTTTCATGAAACACGTCTTTGAGATTTTTACTAGATTCATGGTCTTTTAATTCAATACCGCCGTCCCATGTATCAACAGCGTAGAATTTGCCTAATTTATTTTTATTAATTAATTCTACAACACAGTAGGCTACTGACCTACCGGTCCATGAACCAAGTTCAACCCATACGCCATTAGCAGGAAATTTTTCAACTGCAATATCTAGAAATACGGTATTTCTTTCGCTCATGAATCCATCAAAGTTTTGGTAAAAGTGTTCCACAGTTATCTCCTTAACAAATCTTTTATATCGTATAATTTAGTCATGTATTGTGAAACATTATCAAGAACACTTATTTCAAGATCACCTGGCCTGCGATCTCGAATTTCAACTTTAAAATCACAATTATTAATTTCTTTATACAATCTAACCATCTCTTTCACTGATGTTCCAACTCCGTGACCTAGATTTTCTAGACTGTTAGAAGAAGTATCAATGGCTTTGACCAGTGCTAAACAAATTTCATTCACATGTGTATAATCTCGAATAGCACTGCCGTCTGGTGTATTATAATCTCCCCCGTACACATAGAATATTCCTTCGTCGTGTGCTCGTATTAAACTAGCCATTAGACCGTCAGGATTGGTTGGAGGAAAGCCGTCAACACCTGTGACATTGTAGAATCTAAACATAGTAAAATCTTTGTTATTTTTTCTACAATAATCTTCAACAATAAGTTCGGCCATTTTTTTAGATATAGCATACGGACTTGCTAGTCCTGCAGCAGAACCAGTTGATGCAAACACAAAGTTTTTATAGCGTAAATCTCTGAGACAGTTCACAGTCCCATTTACATTTGTATCGTGATATTCTAAAGGAAATTTAGTCGATCTACTTACATTTACCAGCGCAGCAAGATGCACAACTGTATCAAATTCTATATCGATACTTATGGATTTTCTTATATCAATTGAATTAGTAGGATCAACTAAATCTAGTTTAAAAACATCATACTTATTTTCTAACATCTTGATAAGATGTTTTCCAATGTATCCTTCAGAACCTGTAACTAAAACTTTTTTCATAATGTAGCATCTTCTAATCCGGCCGTTCGTAGTTTAACAATATTAGATACTTGCCATTGTTTAATATCAAGTGCCTTGATAATGCCTAACCACTTGTTGCGTAACAATGCTACTTCGTTGATAATTTTTTCAAAATCTACTACATCAGACTCACCTTCGACAAACTTTTCACAGTCTCTCGAAGATAAAGCCCGTTGGTAGTTTTCTAAATATTTACGGAAGTGTTGACTACGAAGCCTGCGTAACTCTATATTAAGATATTCGAGAATGGCTTCAATTTCTTGAAGTTGATTAAATCGAGTTTCTACAATACCTGGCATATTAGCAGCGGCTCTTTCAATATTTCCCGTTATACGGGAATCAGTTTTTGCTGCTAATAGTTCGGCTTCATAATGTGCCACAGCATTGGGTATCTCTGAGATATCTTTCGAAACTCGATCGTACCAATTCATTTATTCCTCATCTTCGTAGTAATCTTCTTCATCATCGGCAATTTCTTCATCGTCGATGGCATACTCTATCGCATCGTCTAGGTATCCATCTATGCCTTGAAGACTTTGTAATGTAGATTCTTTAATGCCATGGTCCAACAAAAGATTAACAAAATCTGTGGCTAGATCTTTTCTTTGTTTCTCGGGTATGGTTTCGATAAACAACGTCCAGATATCTGCAATAATATCTTCTTTCATTATGTAAGGGCTCCTTAAACTTCCTCAACAACTTTAGTTTCGTTAAAAACTGGTTTCTTAGAAATATCATTCATGATTAACTCTAATTTATCACCAGTCCATGCTTTGCGATATTCTAAATGAATCTCGCCATTGAGGTCAACGTATTTAAGTCGGTTTCCATCTTTTTGGAGGATACCTTTTGCTTCAAACAAGTCTACAAGACCGCTATAAGGATTCATACCTGTTTCATAAGGAATCTTAACTTGTACACTTTCAAAAGGTTTAGCGTAACGAGTTTTCATAATCTTACAAGCGGCACGAATTCCTAATACTTCACTGACCTTGTTGCCATCTTCGTCTTCTTTGAGTTTAAGTTTCTTCATTGCAACAACAATACTTGACGCATAGATAAAACCTTGACCACCACTAATCTTGTCGTCTGGGTCAAACATATCTTGTGAAGCATATGTATGGTTAGTAGCAACTAGACCAATGTTTAATGAACCAAACATGTTCACACAATTGCGAACCAGCGCTGTCAGTGCTTTAGGCTTACGACCCATGTCACCTTTTAAATCGCCTGCTTCGAATTGATTAACGTCTGTAGGAGTCAACAACATACCTAGAGAGTCAAGAACAAATAAAACTTTAGGACGACTTTCTTCTGGCATTGCCTTGTACTCTGCAACAAACTCTGTGATAGTTTTTGCTACATCGTCAATCATAGCCATGTTAAGTTTCAACAACTTATCGTCGGCTGTGTCTACACCTAGTGCTTTAAGCCAATCTTCATCAAGTGCGTTTTCTGTGTCAATCAGGATAGGAAAAATGCCGTGAGCCTGTGCTGCTTTAATTAAGTTACCGGAACAGATATAAGATTTGCCAGCACCAGATTCGCCTGCAAACACAGTAACTTTACCTAACGGAACACCCTTGTGGAAGTCTCCGCTAATAAGATAATTGAGGGCATAATTGCCCGTGCTGACCCAATCAGTAGGATCATTAAAACCAATACTAAGACCTTCAATGTTCTTGGTAATTGACTTTCTAAATTTTGAAATATCAAATGCTTTTGCCATGTTAGTTTTCCAGATAGTAAAGAGAGTGCGAGACTGGCTCGCACTCTTTGTTTATTATTATTATTTCTGACGGTTACGAATCATGGCAAGGATATCTTGCGCACGACTATTACCATCATTAGTAGCAGCCGATGCTGTCTCTGCTTTTGGAGCAGGTGCTGCCGGTGCTGCCTTTGCTACTGGAGCGGGCTCGTCGTCTGCATCATATGCAGGCGCTGCCGCTGTTTGTTTGTTTGGATCGCCAGTTGCGGCTCCCATACCGGCGGGTTTGAAATATTGTCCCCAACGTTCCATATCGTAGGCTTCGCCTTCGACGGATGCTTCGAACATTTCTTTCATTACCTTAAGTTCAACGTCAGTGGGCTTCTTAGGCAAGAAGTCACTTAAATTAAACAGACCGTGTGCATCAACTGCTGCCTTCTCAATGTCAGTTAAAGCACGTTCACGACGACTCCACTTTGATGTAGAGTAGTCAGCAAAACCACCTTTGCTGGTCTTAGCAATACGGAAGTCAACGCCACGCATGAAATCAGTTGGCAATTCTTCCAACTCAGGATCCATCAATGCTGAACGGATAATTTGATAGATTTGCGGACCAATGATGAATCGACGAATTGGATTCTCTGGAGTCTTATCTTCTTTCAGCGGATCTTCTACAACATAACCTTGGAAAATGTATGAACGCTTCTTCCAATATTTACGACCCATTTCTTCAAGGCTCTTGTCCTTGAACCAACCACGAACTTCTGAAAGGATTGGGCAAACTGTACCGTCGTTGTACATTTCAACGCAGGGTACCTGCACCTGTACTTGACGTGAGTCTGTTTCGCCTTTAACGCCTGCAAACGGCAATTTGATCATTGCACGTTCTACCCAGAAAAAAGTGTTGGCTGAATTACCGTCGGGTAAGAAACGTACTACGGCTTCTTTGCCTTCTTGCATATTCCAGTGGGGGTAAATTGCGTTGTCGCCGCCGCTTGATGTAGAGCCTGTGCCCTTTGATTGTGCTTCTTGAAGTTTCGCACGAATTTCTGCTAGTGTTGCCATTTTATAGCCTCCTTATGCCTTTAATGTAAATGACTTATATGCCTTTCGCATAACAACTATTATGCGCTTTTTATTTAGCAAGGTCAATGATTATATTAATTTTTTTTGCCAAAAGAAAAGGCTCTAAAAAGAGCCCGTTTCTTATTTTTAAAATGGTTACTTTACAAATACACCGTACCCGACGTTTAATTGTCCAGGTCCACCGGTGTAATTAGTACAAGAAGTAGAGTATGGGTAACTAAAAGGTATAAATTCAGACATGTTAATGCCCGAAGTCCTATCACCGTAACTCTGTGGGTTATCGCAATAAGGGCTTATAGGCGCCATAGCGAAGTCACCTTTCCAACCCGAGTGCTCATGCATTCCGCCAATGCCTGCAAAAGTATGTCCGTATGATTTATTTCCAATACCGATAGTAGTGGCAATTCTAACAGCATTATTCAACGGACCTCCACTAGAATCCCAAGGACCGCGTTGTCTGAAAACTAACGGCCATGCTGAATTCTGCCCGTCAACGAAAATATCTCCGTATTCTGTTTGACCTCTATTAGTATTTCTTACTGTTCCAGATGCTCCAACAGCACTACCGGCAGTTCTTGCCCCAGAAGCCACGACATTATCAGTCGATGCAGGAGCAATTCCGCCTCCGCAGAATTGAAATAAGGTTCTACCTGCCAAAGAACTTAATAGATTATACTGGCCGAATCCTCTAAAACTTGTATTGCTGATATTATGTAAAACAAAATTTATTCGCCTTACACCAAAATAACCATAAAGATTATTTTTAAAGTTTGCAGTCAACCCGCTGCCTGTATTGAATGTATTGTCCCTAGTGTCCCAGAAATCTGCGTTACCCCAATCAGCAGCGCCGCCTGGCATACCAGAGATTGTATTTGATAATATGTTAAATGCTGCCATCCAACCGCCACTGTCACCAATAGAATTGTCCATGATGCAGAATACCTGCTGTGCTGTAGGAGCACCTACTGGTTGAATCCAATATTGTGCATTGGTAGTTGTGTTGGTCATTGCTTTAATTGCTTCGGCGCTCTGAGCAGCCTGACCTGATGAACTGCCATCTCTCCAACGTCTAACAATATTAAAAGCACGTATAGTTGAATTATTTCTAGAATCAGTTACTGTAATATTAGCAGTAGCAGTGCTATCTGGAACTCCTGAAGAGTAGCCAGTGACTGAAGCAGTTCCTGAAATTAAACCCGCTGGTGAAAGACTTAGACCTTGTAGACTTCCAGAAGTTAAACTATAAGTAAGAGATTCGCCTTCGGTATCAGTGGCCGATAATTGAATACTTGTATTAGGATCACCTGCAAAGACTGTGGGTAACGGGTTATCAGATACCCATGTAGGTGCTGTACCTAAATTTTGACCTATACCAGCGAGTGCAGTTGTTCCGTTAGTTACGCCATAACAGACTGCATTTACATTAGCATTAGACGATCTAACAACTAGATACCTACCAGGACTGATAGCAATGCCGGTTCTTTCTAGGGTATTATTGGGGGATAAACCTAAATTAAATTCGATCCATTCTGCATTAGATGGATTAGTTGCACTTACACTAACAGCAAGACTAACTGAGGTAGTGGTAGTTCCTCGATTACAAACATTAATAACTACGATACTGGCTGTATCGTAGTTATTGAAATACACTGCCTGTGAAATATTAGGTAATAGATCAACTGTGCCTAATACACCGTTCATTTTTTGCTCCTTAGATTCTAGCCAGTTCTTTGATACGAGCCAATTCTGCCAA
>Ga0315909_10006251_pt1 | contig 13487 bp, 13 predicted proteins | sample LakEriMetagenome_11_FD_203527 | JGI IMG/M metagenome (GOLD analysis project Ga0315909, IMG submission 203527) | Freshwater fungal communities from buoy surface, Lake Erie, Ohio, United States - Buoy 2 MA125 | ecosystem: Environmental > Aquatic > Freshwater > Lake | place: USA: Lake Erie, Ohio...
GACGAAATCGGGATCCTCCGCGAGCGCGGCGCTCATCATCTTGAGGGCGACGGTGCGGTCCAGTCGGGTGTCGCGCGCCTCGTAGACGGTGGCCATGCCGCCCCGGGCGATCCGCGCGACCACCTGATAGCGCCCGTCCACGAGGGTCCCGATGAGGGGGTCTGAGGGAGCCGTGGGGATCGGGCCGGGCGGGGAATCCATGATGCCCCGAGTCTAGGTCGGGGGGATGCCCCAAGAGGGGATGCGCGGATCCGGCGTGGCAGCCCTGGGGCTCCATGGGCAGGATGGACGGGTGAGCCGACGTGACGAGATCGCCATGGGCGATGACGAGATCCGCACCTTCCTCGATTCAGCGCGGACGATGATTCTCACCACGATCGGCCCCGACGGTGTCCCCGATCCGGTGGCGATGTGGTTTGTGCTGCGTGACGGGGACGTCTGGATGCGCACCTACGCCAAGTCGCAGAAGGTCGCCAATGTGCGGCGCGACCCTCGCGTGGCGACCCTCGTCGAAGACGGTGATCGCTACGCCGAACTCCGCGGGGTGCAGGTCTCCGGACGGCTGGAGGTCAGCGACGACATCGACGTCATCTGCGAGATTGCCGCGGCCCTCCTGGTGAAGTACGAGGGCCTCGATCCCGAGCACGTGCCCGCCGCGATGGAGGCCTACCGACCCACGGCCGTCAAGCAGGTCGCCATGCGTCTGGTGCCCGAGCGCACGGTCTCGTGGGATCACGCCAAACTCATGTCGGGTGCCTGATGGAGGCCGAGCGCCTTACCTACCTCGGAGTGCTGCTCTTCATCTTCGTGGGCTCCGCGTGGCTGGAGATCGCCCTGCGCACCCGTGTCCTGCGCCGGTGGAAGCGGCTGCTCCTGGCCCTGGCGATTCCCTTCACGCTCTTCGTCATCTGGGATGTCTGGGCGATCGCGACCGGGCACTGGAGCTTTGACCCCGACCGCACCGTGGGTGTCGAGCTCTTCGGCGTCATCCCTGTCGAGGAACTCATCTTCTTCGTCGTCGTGCCCCTCGCGTCGATCCTCAGCCTCGAGGCTGTGCGCGCCGTGAAGGGCTGGCCCCTTGGCGACGAGGTCCCGGCCGAGACGCAGGGCGGCGACGCGCGATGACCTACACCCAGATCGCCATCGCGGTGGTCATCGCGGCGATCGTCACCGACGTGTTCATCCTGCGCACCCGCCTGGTCACGCGCCGCGGCTTCTGGGTGGCGTACGCGATCGTGGTCTTCTTCCAGCTCCTCACCAATGGCGTGCTCACCCGACTCCAGGTCTTCCGCTACTCCGATTCCATGATCGTGGGGTATCAGCCCGACTCCGGGCCGCCGCCCTTCATCGGCAACGGCCGCATCGCCTACCAGCCCTTCGAGGACCTGCTCATGGGCTTCTCGCTCTGTCTGCTCAGCATGGCTCTGTGGATCTACTGGGGGCGGCGCGGAGTGCAGCGCACTCCGATGTCAGGACCCCCGATCTGGCGCCGCTCAGGCAGCCGAACGCCGGCGTCCCCGGGCACGACGGGCTCGGACCCAGGCGGGTCCGGCCACGGCCAGTCGTCGCCGTAGCGGCACCTTCGCGCGATGGTCGAAGACCTCGTAGTCGATGCGCTCGACCTGGTCGACGATGCCGCAGTAGAGGATGCGCGCGGCCTCGATGCACGGTTGCGAATCCGGGGCGAGCAGGGCGATGCCGGAGCGTGAGCTCTCCTCGAGCCTCCGCACGCGCGCGACCTGCTGCCGCAGGGCCGCCTTGACCTCGGGCGTGGCCACGCGTCGCTCGAGCACCTCCCGGGTGACGCCGTACTCGGCAAGCTCGTCCATGGGGAGATACACGCGGCCGCGCTGGAGGTCCTCGCCGACATCCCGGATGAAGTTGGCGAGCTGGAAGGCCACGCCGAGATCCTGCGCTCGCGGATATGCCTCGGGCGAGGTCGGCTCGAGGATCGGCACCATCTGCAGGCCGATGACCGCGGCACTGCCGTAGACGTACTCAAAGAGATCGTCGTACGTCGCATATTCCGTGACGGTGAGATCCATGCGCATGGAGTGAAGGAAGGCCTCGAAGTGCTCCGTCGGAATCTCCCACGTGCGCACCGTGTCGACGAGCGCGCGCCCCACGGGGTCCCGCGAACGGCCCCGCCGGATGTCGGCGAGGATCTCGTCACCCCACCGGCCCAGCCACTCGGACTTCTCCGCGTCGGTCAGGGTCGATGAGAGATCGTCGACGATCTCGTCGGCGTAGCGGGCGAAGCCGTAGAGCGCGTGCACGTAGGGCCGCTTATGCGGGGGGAGCAGCAGCGTGGCGAGGTAGTAGGTCTTGCCGTGCTCGGCGTTGAGTCGCTTGCATCTTTCGTAGGAGGCGCGCAGGGAGGGGTCGACGATCCCGGCCGCATCCCACTCATTCACGGGTGCCGATCCTGCCACGGAAGATCGACTCAGCCGCACGGGCCTGCTCATCGGGATCGGCGGGCATAAGTCCGTGGCCGAGGGGGCCGCCGAGGACGAGCCGTCGCTCGCGTGGGCTCACGAGGAGCACGAGTCCCACCACCACGAAGGCAGCCACGATGGCGAGGCCGTCGCTGAACTCGAAGAGGTTGTCCGAGGTGGAGCTGGATTCGGCCATGCCGTGCAAAGAGAATCCCGCGATGACGATGATGACGACGCGCAACTGCGTGGGCCTGAGACCGGTGGCGGCGAAGAGCGGCAGGATCCACAGCAGGTACCACGGCTGGATGACGGGTCCGAGCAGGACGACGGTGAGGAAGGCGAGTGCAGCACCGCGCACGGGGCTGCGTCCCTCGGGTCGAAGGATGAGCCAGGCGATGATCGCCAGTGCGGCGATGGTGCCGAGTGTGCGCGTGATGGTGACGACGAGCGCATCGTCGATGGTGAGGCCGGCGGCGGTCGTGCCCATCCCGATGAGCATGCCGAGGGCTGTCGCGGGGGAGAGCCAGGTGCGCACCTCTCCGGGCGTGCCGAGGGCTGCGATCCAGCCCGGTCCGACTCCGGCGAGCACGCTCCCGAGTGCGAAGACCGCCACCGTGAGGAGGAGGGCGAGAGTCCAGGCGCGGATGCGTGCGCCCCATCCGGCCCGGAGTCCCGGCGGGTCGTCCCTCCCGGACTGTCCTGCCCAGAGCAGGCCGGCGAAGGGCAGGGCCAGGAGCGCGATGGGCTTGATGGCAGCGGCAACGGCGATGGCGATCACACCCAGTGCGGGGTGCCGCTCGCATGCGAGAGCGAAGCCCATGACGATGAGGCCGATCATGAGGGCGTCGTTGTGCGCCCCGGAGACGACGTGCATCACGACGAGCGGGTTGAGTACGCCGAGCCACAGCGCGGCGCTCACGTTGATGCCGTGCGCTGCGGCGAGCCGCGGGAGGTAGATGACGAGCAGCGCAAGCCCGGCGAGAGCCGCGACGCGGAAGATCAGCGCGGCGAGTGCGGGACTGTCGGGCACGAAGTTGGCGACGCCGCGCGCGAAGAGCAGCCAGACGGGGCCGTAGGGGGTCGGTGTCTCCGCCCACATCGGGTCCACGCCGTCCTCGAACCAGCCATCGACGACAGCGACCCCGGTCTCGTAGGGATCCTGCCCGGAGGCCACCACGCGCCCCTGGGCGAAATAGGAGTAGACGTCACGGCTGAAGAGCGGTGGCGCCAGGACCAGGGGCGCCACCCAGGCGACAAGGACCATCACGAGCATCCGAGGTGACGTGCCGCGCAGGCTGTGCGGATCCTCGGGGCCCGCGAGGAGATCGTGACCGAGGATGAGCCAGGCCTGGAGGAGGAGCGCGACGCCGACGAAGACGAAGGCGCGCGAGAGGAGTGACCCCGCCGTCGTGCCGCGCAGCGTCTCGACACCGATGACGTCGAAGATTCCGGCATCGAGGGGGAGCCAGCCCACACCGAGGGCGCCGATGGCGAGGATCAGGGAACCGGCGAATCCAGGGAGCGCGTAGCGCGCCAGGAGTCGCGTATCCCAGGAGGTCACGACGCCAGCGTAGGCGCTCGGCCGGGCGTGATGACCTCAGCGCCGGCGGCAGCCGACGCGGGCGCAGGGTGCCGGGCGCGGGATAGGTCCGGCGATCGGGTCCTTCGACGGCTCCATCGCCGAACTTTGGCTGTCCTCGCTGAACTTTGGGTGGAAAGTGCCCTACTAGGGCACTTTCCACCCAAAGTTCGCGCGGTACGAGGGAGGCGCGTGGCGGAGGAGGCTGTGGCGTCGCCCGGGCAATTGCGAGTGCGGCGACCTCAGCGCAGGGCGCGGGAGCGGTAGAGCGGGTCGGGACCGAGGATGCGCTCGGCTGCGAGGCGGCCGGACACGAGCACCATCGGCACGCCGACGCCGGGTTGCGTGCCGGACCCGGTGAAGACGACGTTCTCGCCCCAGATGTTGCGCGGGCGGAAGGGCCCGGTCTGCAGGAAGGAGTGCGAAGCGGCGAACGGCGCTCCCCGCTCCATGCCCCGCCGCTCCCAGTCCAGTGGCGTCGTCGTCGACTCCACCTCGATGGCGTCGCCGAAGCCGCGGTAGCCACGCTCCTCGAGGACGCGGACGACCTCATCGCGATAGCGCGGGCCCTCGGTGCGCCAGTCGATCGGCGCACCGAGGTTGGGGGTCGGGAAGAGCACGTAGTAGATCTCCTTGCCATCGGGGGCAAGGCTCGGATCGGAGTGCGAGGGATTGGTCACGAGGAGGCTGGGGTCGCTCATGAGTCGCTTCTCGTCGATGAGCTCGCGGAAGACGCCCTTCCATGAGTGGCCGAAGTGGATGTTGTGGTGGGCGATCTGGGAGTACGACGCCGACGATCCGGCGAGGAGGAGGAAGCAGGAGGGGGAGTAGTCGAGTCGACGGATGCTCCACGGCGAACGCCCGAGCAGGTCGCGGTAGGCGACGGGGAGGTCGGGATTGAGCACGATGACGTCGGCCTCGATGCGCTCACCGTCGGCCGTGTGCACCGCGACGGCGCGCTGGCCGCGCGTCTCGACCCGGGTCACCTCGGTGCCGTAACGGAAGTTCACGCCGTGCTTCTCGGCGGCCGCTGCCATCGCCTGGGGCACCGCGTGCATACCGCCCTTGGGGAAGAAGACCCCTGCGACGGAGTCCATGTAGGCGATGACGGCGTAGATGGCGAGGGCGTCGTAGGGGGAGAGCCCGGCGTACATCGCCTGGAAGGAGAAGACGCGCTCGGTGCGTGGATCGCGGAGGAACTCCCGCACGCGCGGTGCGAGCTTGCGGAATCCGCCGATGGCGACCAGGCGTGCGAGGTTGGGCGTGAGCAGGTCGAAGGGCGAGTCGATATTGCGATCGATGAAGTCGGTCATCTCGTAGCGGTAGAGCTGCGAGACGAAGTCGACGTAGCGGCGGTAGCCCGCGGCCTCCTCCGGCCCGATGACGTTGCGGATCTCCTCGGCCATCTCATCGACATTGGCGTGCACATCGAGCTTGGAGCCGTCGGGATAGAACGCGCGGTAGAGCGGTGCGACGGGGGTGAGCTCGAGCCAGTCGGCCATGTCCTCGCCGACGCTGTCGAAGGCGTCGGCGATGAGATCGGGCATGGTGAGGACCGTCGGGCCGGTGTCGATGTGGAAGGTGCCCGATCCGGACTCGAGTTCGATGCGACCGGCTCGACCACCCGGCACGTCCTCACGCTCGAGCACGGTCACCTCGCGGCCCGCACCGGCGAGGCGCATGGCGGCGGAGAGGCCGCCGAGGCCGGCGCCGACGACGATGACCCTGTCGGTGGGTCCGGTCACGGTGCGAGGCATCACACACTCCTTCGTGTTGCGGCATAGGCGAGTCCGGCGAGCACCTCGGGCGCGGGGGCTTGCAGGTCGACGGACGCAAGCGCCGCGAGGGCCTGATCGGTGAGGGAGGTGATGAGCTGCTCGGCGTGGTTGAGGGCGCCCGTGTCGGCGATGACCTCCCGAAGCAGCGCCACGCCCGTGGCGTCGAGCCCGGGGTCGCCGAGATGGCGGCGGATCTGCGCAGCCTGCGCGGGTGTGGCGCGGGCCATCGCTGTGGCGATCAGCACCGTGCGCTTGCCTTCGCGGAGGTCGTCGCCCGCGGGCTTGCCCGTCTCGCCCGGGTCTCCGAAGACGCCGAGCACGTCGTCGCGGAGTTGGAAGGCCTCGCCGAGCGGCAGGCCGTAGCCGGAGTACGCCGCCATCACGTCTGCGTTGGCTCCGGCGAGTGCCGCGCCCATGTGCAGGGGGCGCTCGATGGTGTACTTCGCCGACTTGAAGCGCACGACGCGCATCGCGCGTTCGACCGAGCCGCCACCGCGAGCCTGCTCGAGCAGGTCGAGGTACTGCCCGGCCATGAGCTCGGTGCGCATCTCGTCGTAGACGCGCTTGGCAGCCTTGAGGTGCTCGGCGGGTACGCCGCTGGTGAGGAGCAGCTCGTCGGCCCAGGACAGGCACAGGTCGCCGAGCAGGATCGCGGCGCCGACGCCGAAGGCCTCGGGGGAGCCGAGCCACTCCGACCCACGGTGCAGCATGGCGAAGCGGTGGTGAGCCGAGGGCATGCCGCGTCGCGTGTCTGAGCCGTCCATGACGTCGTCGTGGATGAGGGCGCAGGCCTGGAGGAATTCCAGGGCCGCCGCCGCACGCAGCGCCTCCTCGGTGTCGGCACCGCCGGCACCGCGGTAGCCCCACCAGCAGAAGGCGGGGCGCAGGCGCTTGCCGCCGCTGAGCAGGTCGGTGACCGCTTCCACCAGGGGGTCGAGGTCGTCGCTGACGCCGTCGAGGATCTCGCGCTGGGTCGAGATGAAGTCGTCGACAGCCTTCTGCACCCGGGGGCGCAGGTCATCGGCGTCGAGCGGGGAGGTCACCCCTTGAGCCTAGGGGCAGCCCAGGTGACCGGCGACCCGCGTGAGGAGCCCGCGCAGCCCGCACGCCCTCGCAGGAGGGCGGCTAGCCCGGGCCGGCGCGCCCGATCGCCTCGGCCACGATCTCCGCACTGATGCCCACGAGCGGGAGTCCACCCCCGGGGTGGGAGGACCCGCCGACGAGGTAGAGGCCGGGCACGGGGGAGATGTTGGCCGGTCGGAGGAAGGCCGCGCGCGTGCCGTTGCTGCTGCTGCCGTAGATCGACCCACCCGGCGCACGCACGCCGCGCTCGAGGTCTGCGGGCGTGCGGATCTCGCGCCAGAGCAGCCGGTCGCGCACGTCGAATCCGCGCCGCGCCATCACGTCGAGCACGTGGTCGGCGTAGCTCTCGCGGATCGCATCCCAGTCCACCGGGCCCTGGCGCGGGGCGTTGACGAGCACGAACCACGACTCGTGGTCATCGTCCGGGCGCATGCGCGGGTCGTCGGGTGCGCAGACATAGATGGTGGGATCCGCGACAGGCCTGCCGCCGAAGACCGCATTGAACTCCGCGTCGTAGTCGGAGGGGAACCACACGTTGTGGTGGCGCAGCCCGGGTGTGCGTCCGCGCACCGCAAGCAGCAGGACGAAGCCCGACAGCGACGGAGTGGCACGACGCAGGGTGCGCAGGGGCTTGCGCCCTCGCGGATCATCGACCATGCGGGAGTAGAGGGTGTCCGCATCGGAGTTGGCGACGACGATGTCGGCAGCGATGTGCTCGCCATCGGCGGTCTCGACGCCGGTCACCCCCGCGGCATCGGTCGTGATGCGGCTGACGTCGACTCCGGTGCGCATGTCCACGCCCCGCTCGTCGCAGCGCGCCACGAGCGCATCGGCAAGGGTCGCAAGACCGCCGCCCAGGTGCCAGGCCCCGAATTCCTGCTCGACGTAGGGCACGGTCATGAGCGCAGCAGGGGCCTTGCGCGGATCCGATCCCTGGTACGTCGCGTAGCGGTCGAGCATCATCACCTGGCGCGGGTCGCGCAGTTGCTTGCGTCCGAGTCTGCGCAGGCTGGTGAAGGGGGCGACCGCCTTGACCTCGCGCGGATCGGTCGCGAGCCTGACGAGCGTGCCCGCACCCGCGAGCGGTGACTGGATGAAGGGCCGCCGCGTGATGCGCCACACCTCGGCCGCGCGCGCCATGAGGCCGCGCCAGTCCTCCGTCGCAGTGCCCCCCAGTTGCTCGCCCATCGCTCGGGCGATGCGCGCGGGATCGGTGCCGGGCACCTCGAGTGCGCTGCCGTCAGGGAAGCGGTAGGCGAAGGCGGTGTCGAGTGGCTGGATGTCGACCGACTCCTCGAGGGCCTTGCCGGTCTTGAGGAAGAGGTCGCGATAGACGGCCGGGAGGGTGAAGAGGCTCGGCCCCGTGTCGAAGACGAAGCCGTCTCGCTCGTATCGCGCCAGCTTGCCGCCGAATCTCGGCCCTTGCTCGAGAAGCGTGACCTCGTGTCCCTTGACCTTGAGTCGCGCAGCGGCGGCCATGCCGCCCACTCCGCCTCCGATCACGACAACGCGAGCCACATCGCCAGCCTAGGGTGCGGCTCCTGCTGGGCTGGACACGCTCCTTGCGCGCCTGTCAGCATGAGCCCGTGACGCGGCTGCGGTGTGCGATTCGGCCGGTGGGCAGCCTGGTCCTCGCCAGCGCCCTCGTCGCCTTCGGTGCATCCGGTGCTGTATCCGCTGCGCCGCCCAAGGCGGGAGATCGCTGCCCCAAGGTGGGTGCCGTGGCCAAGGACGCCCAGGGTCGCTCGCTGGTGTGCGCTAAGGGCAAGGGCGGCAAGCTCACCTGGCGCGTGGGCAAGAATCCGGCTCCGCCACCCTCACCCAGCCCGGCGGGTGTGCCGTACGAGTGGTCGGGCTCCTGGGAGCGCGGCTGGCAGCGCGTCGGTACGCCGCCGCCATGCCCGAGCAACCTGTCGAGCCTCTTCGCTTACCTCCCCTTCGACGCGACCGACGTCACGTCGATCCGGAGCCCGGGCTACGCCAATCCGCAGTCCGGCTACAAGCCGCACGGTCACGTGCGCTTCTCGCCGACCGATGCCGACGGCGTCCAGCGCATCGTGGCCCCCGCCGACGGCTGGCTCTACGCCATCGGCCGGTACCGAGAGGCCTACACGCCCGGCAACGACCAGGTCATCCTCGACTTCTTCACCGACTGCGGGGTGATGTGGCGTTTCGATCACCTTCGCGACGGCACGCTCGCTCCTGCGCTGCAGACGGCGGTGGATCGGATCGCACTCCGAGAGGACTCCCGGACCACCCGTGTGACGCCCGTGCGCGTGAAGGCGGGAGATCTGATCGCTACTGCCGTCGGCGCGACTGACTGCGAGGTGGGTAGACCCCTGTGCATTCCACCGGGTGGCCCCAACTTCTTCGTCGACTTTGGCGTGTACGACCCACGCCAACTCAACGGTGCCGCGCTTGCCGACCCCGCGTATCTGAGGGATGCCCCCATGGAGAGCTTCAAGGGCATCGCCGTGTGCTGGCTCGATCTCTTCCCGGGCTCCCGGAGTGCTCTAAACCGACTGGCCGAGGGCGACTCCGACTACTGCACGGTGCCCTGACTCAGATCCGAGCTCAACCCAGCGACCAGAGGATCGCCGCCGCTGCGATCCCAGGAGCTGCGAAGATCCAGCCCCAGCGCGCGGTCGCCGCGACGACAGAGTCCCGGTATCCGTAGAGGATCGACAACTGCGGAGGGAAGAATGCGGGAATCGTGAAGCCGAAGAGCACGAACGCGATCGCGATCTCCGGTGTCGGTGCGAGCAGCGCCGCAGGCACGAAGAGCAGGATGCGCACGGCGCTGAGCAGGGCCCAGGTCCGCACGCCGGGTCGCCACGGAATGCGCTGAGAGGGATGCAGCACTGATCCGACGAAGACGGCTGCGCCCGACAGCGCGAGTAGCGGCGCGGCCCACTCCAGTGCCGTGGCGGTCCAGCTGGGCGTCTCCCTCGTAACGTTGAGAAGCAGTCCGATTCCCAGGGCGATGACGGGCGCCTGGTCGATCCACGAGGTGCGCATCCGCTGCGGCGTGGGGGCATTGCGCCGGAGGATCCACGTGAAGAAGCCGAAGATGACGATGTAGATGCGATCGACAATCACGGCGAAGACCGCGCCCGGTGCACCAGCAATGGCGGTTGCCACGGGGATGACCCAGAAGCCGCCATTGGCGTTGGCCGACCATCCGCGCAGCACCGCGCGTCCGGGACGATCCGAACCGCGCGGGGTGGTCCACCATGCGACCGCCATGATCGCGAACGTGAAGCCCGCCGCGAGGAGTGGCCAAGCGAGGTCGGCAATGCCCTCGAGTCGCCACGCGGCGAGGAGGGATACGCCGACGGACACGATGACGATCTGCCAGCGGATGACGAGCCGCCAGGCACCGGCCAGGCGCACACTGCGCGAGCTCGCCACCCCGATCGCTGCTCCCAGCGCGTAGGCGAGGACGACGGCGAGTCCGATCATCGGCGAATCACGGCAGCGGCCGCCCCCGCCAGGTGAGAGTGCCGGCGCGATGTCGATGCAGCGAGGTCAGGATGAGGCTGGCGAAGGTTGCGATCGAGACGGGCTGCACGAGGATGTCGGGCCATATCCGCTCGCCGGTACGCCGAGCCACGACGTAGCGTCCGAGGACCCCCGAGGCATAGCCCGCCACACCCCATGCGCGCGCCGCGCGCCCGGGGCCGGCGATGGCGAAGACCGGCGGGGCGACGTAGGCGAGACCCATGACTGCGACGAGGCCGTAGGCGACGGCGGCCGGCTGGACGACTGACCACACCGACTTGGTGTAGCCGTCGTAGATCTCCTGCCAATCCTCGTACATCCGACACGTGGCGATGGCGCTGCCGTCGGCCGGCGCGCCCTGGAATCCCGCGCGCTTGATGGCGCGGAGCACGCCGACGTCCTCGAGGATCAAGTCGGCGACGGCTGAGTGCCCGCCGCTGATGCGATAGGCGCGGGCGTCGACGACGAGGAACTGCCCGACCGCCGCGGCCATGGAGGGGTAGTGGCTGCGCTCCGTGATGCGGATCGGCAGCGCGGTCACCCATGACCACGTGACTAGCGGCTGCGTGATGCGCTCGGCGGCCGTAACGGCGATCTGCCGCGGGTAGGGAGAGAGCAGGTCGAGGCCGCCCTCGCGCATGTGGTGGATCGTGGAGGCCACGGCGCGAGCGCTGAGCTGCACATCAGCGTCGATGAAGACGAGCACGTCCCCGCTGGCCTCCTGCGCGAGCCGATGGCACGCCCAGGACTTGCCGAGCCATCCGGGGGGCGGGAGATCGTCGGGTCCGTCGATGATTTTGACCCTCGGATCCGATCCCACGACCTGGCGGATCACGTCACCGGTGCCATCGGTCGAGCCGTCGTCGAGGATGAGGATCTCCAGGTCGGGCAGGCCTTCCTGTGCCAGCAGTGAGCGCAGCGTCGGCGTGATGCGGTGTGCCTCGTCGCGTGCGGGCAGCAGGATCGAGACGCGCTCTGCCACGGTGACGCTCTCGTCTCGCGGGCGCCGGATCATGCGCATGTTGACGGCGGTGTGCGCGGTGAGCATCGCCGCGGTGATCGCCCCCGAGCCCGCCACTGCGCGCGCAAGGCGCCGCACGCCCTTGCTCATGGGCGCCTCGTCCAACTGATCCAGGCCCAGGGGATGACGACGGCGCCCATGATGATGCCGCCCCACAGGGCGACCCAGGGACGGCCGAAGAAGACCGCGTTGCCGAGCACGTTGGAGAAGTAGACCCAGGCCAGCATGAGCGTCGGCACGCCGTCACCCGTGGCCTTGCGTGCGGGCAGGCGTGAGAGCAACGTCATGATGATGAGTGCCGTGATGATCCAGCCGACGTAGTTGGTGAGAGGGATCCCAGGGATCCCCGGGAGTCCAGGATCGGGTGAGTCCCAGGTCCAGTGGCCTTCGCCGACCATCTGCGGGTCGAGGAAGAGGTCCCATGCGGCCAGGAGCCATGCGCCGAAGACCACGACCCCGGCCCGCGTGCGCGAGATGCGCTGTGCCGCGAGCAGCGCGGGGTAGGACATCATCGCCCAGGCCATCATCACGATGATCGGGACGCCGATGAGGGTGGGTCCCAGTGTGTCGCTGTAGGAGTAACTGCCGAAGGGGAAGCCTGTCGCGACGCCGACAGCCTCCATCGCCCCGCCAACACCCGCTGCAATCGCGACGTAGCCGAGTGTCCAGGCCCACCCGCGCGTGAGCCATGCGTGGCTTACGGAGGCGAGGAAGAAGCTCACCACTGTCGCGATGGTGAGGAAGTCGCGCGCTGGCTCGGCGAGCAGCCAGATGATCTGGCCGCCGATCGTGATGCCGGCGAAGAGCCACGGCAACCACTGCCAGCTCACGGGCAGGCGTCGGCCATCGGAGTGAGGGCCTTGATAGACGCGAATGCTCATGTGCTCGCCTGTCGCGATGCTGTCTCGCGCACAAGCGCCGTGGTGACAGCGGGCACGTCCCACATCGGTGCGTGACCGCAGTTCCACAGCACCTCCCAACGCGCGTGGCCGGGAGCGAGGTCACGCTGCTGGAAGCGCGGTGCGGGCAGGAGTCGGTCGTTGTCGCCGAAGGCGATGGTGACGGGCACCTCGGCGGGGATCGACTCCGCGCGATCGAAGCGACGGTGCAGGGCCCCATCGTGGGCCTGGGCGAATCCTCGGGCGTCTGCCTGGGCGTAGGCGGCATCCACGGCGACCCGGAAGGGGACCGATGCGGTGCGCTCGGAGCCGGTGCGGACCAGCGCCCGACGCAGGGGAGCGACGCGCATCATCGCTGGAATGAAGCGCCTCGTGGCGATCGCTGCTCGCCGGTTGAACTGGATCGCCCCCATCGGCTCGTGGATCGGCTCCCACAGCCCGGCGGGGCAGAGCGCGGTGACGCTCAACGCGTAGCCATCCGCGGCCGCTTCGAGTGCGGTCCACCCGCCCAGTGAGTTGCCGACGAGGTGCGCACGGTCGATGTCACGCTGGGCGAGAAAGGCGCCGACGGCGCGCGCCATCTCGGTGGTCGGGGTCTCCGTCTGGCCGGGTATGGGATCGGAGTCCCCGTGGCCCGGCAGGTCCACGGCGTACACCGTGAAGTCGCGGGCGAGGTCGTCCACGACGAGATCCCAGCATCGACGTGACGACGCGAGACCGTGGATGAGCACGAGCGGAGGCCCCGAGCCCGCACTGTCGAAGGCGAGACTCGGGATGGATGCGTCGCCCGATGCCTGGGACATGCGACCTCCTCCTCGTCCGGACACACCCTAGGCCGATGCACCGGCAGGGGTATCTCGCGGGACTACGCTCGCCACGAGGAGGTGGGGTGTGGGGCGTTCCCGGTCGACGGAGGACCACATTCCGCCGAGGCCACCCCTTCCTGCCCCTTTCGACACGCCGGATCACGTGTCCCCGGCGTTCCGTCGCATCGGCGGCTATGCCTGGCGCATTGCCGCGATCGGGGTGGTGCTCTGGGGGCTGCTCCTGCTCATCACCCCCCTGCAGACCCTGATCCTCGCGCTCTTCTTCGCGCTCCTGGTCGCCGCGTGGCTCATGCCGCTCGTCAACCTGCTCGCCAAGTCGATGCCCCGCTGGCTGGCCGCGGTCATCTCACTCGTCACCTTCGCC
>Ga0315909_10006253_pt1 | contig 13486 bp, 11 predicted proteins | sample LakEriMetagenome_11_FD_203527 | JGI IMG/M metagenome (GOLD analysis project Ga0315909, IMG submission 203527) | Freshwater fungal communities from buoy surface, Lake Erie, Ohio, United States - Buoy 2 MA125 | ecosystem: Environmental > Aquatic > Freshwater > Lake | place: USA: Lake Erie, Ohio...
AACTAAGGTTGCGGTTAATGAAGACATCAAACAAACTATCAAAAAAACGATAGAGAAGTACTATCATATTAACAAGAGTTCTCAGTAGATTGGACAGAGTTAAGTATAGAAGGGGCGTTCTAAAAAAATGTCCCTTTTTTTATATTTATAAACATGAGTAAGTGGTTAGATATAGTTAATAATTTTAACGACAACGAGTATGACTTCTTGGAGCATTTCGGTAATGATATCAGTTTATTTTTGGATATAGTACAAAAAAAAGGATTTTTATCTTTGATTGACCCTTTCAATAGTGATGATTATGAAAATGTTATTTTACTCTCTATATTCAAACATGACAAAGAAAAATTCATCGAACTAGTCCTTTCTCAAATATCAGATGTGGTTTATGAAAATGGTAAATTTTACATGCTGGTATCTAACCTATCTGACTTATCCTCGTTTTTTTGTGAAAACAGAAACTCTTTATCAAGAGGAACAATTGAAAACGTATTGAGTGGGGATTATGATTATCCTTGGTTCGATGATACAACTGACAATGTATATAGTGACGTTATAAATGAACTATCCCCAAAAAATATCAGAATTTTACAAGATTCAATGATTCACGAACTGAAAGATACTAAAGTTGGGTTAGGGACTGAATTATTAGAATCTATTGCCGATGAACAAGGAAATGATTATGTTACTGTTGATGAAAAGAATATTGTGTCAATTTTGGATGATGAAGAAACAACAAATTTTTTATTGGAAGAATATCTACATGATATAAAATCGTCATTATACAATATTCATTCATCGGCATATGGTTCAGCTTATGAGAGTGAGTTGTATGACTCTATAATGGACCAATTATTACCCTATTTACATGTTAAAACAATTGGTTCAGCGGAGGTTCCTTTTTATTCTGGTCCTCCGAATGACCAAAAAGTAAAATATCAAAGATTCGATAAAATTGAAATAGTGAATTTTTTGGGTATTATAGTTGAATATTTGGATGACCGTGTTAATTCTAGTAATCAAATGAATTCACAGTACGATACATTATCTTATTTTGGAAGTTTTTCTCAAATATTTTCAGAGAAAGTTTCAGATTCGAGAGAGTGTCCTATAGTTTATCCACCTGATTACCCAGACTCACGAGATGTTGATAAAAATATAAACGAATATTTCGCCGATTACATATAATGAAAAAAACAGAACTTCCTCCAAAAAGAACACCAAAGAATTATAATGATATCTTATCTCAAATAAAGTTGTTTGAGATGTATCCAAAAGTTTTTGCAATCGTAATAAAAGATGATTATTTACGTTCAAGAGTGTTCTTGAGGTATCAGGAGTTCTATGAATCAGATTCTGAAACATTTAGAGGTCAAGGTTTCAAGTGGAAAGACTTTGTGGATTATTATAAAAACAAAACAGAACAAGAAATTTTCACATACCATGAAGATTGGTCTGGTTATAATATCCCATGTGATAGTATTGAATCTTGTATGGCGGTTATCCCTGATTTGAATTTCTATGACTTGATTATGTTTTGTGTAGTTGATACTATCAGAAAGAGAATTGGTTCAGATAAGTTCTATCTCATTGGTATTGACCAATCAACTGGTGAAGATACCCATCTAATACATCACGAGATGGCTCACGCATTATGGTTTGCAGACCCTTCCTATAAGAAAAAAATGACAGAACTTATTAATAATATGGATAAGTCAACAAAAACCAAAATGGAACAAAAAATAAAAGGTATGGGCTACGGTGAGAATGTTGTTAATGATGAAATCCAAGCGTATTTATCTACAGGTATTATTCCTCAAATGTCTCGAATAAAAAATATTAAAAAAGAACAAATTGAATTTTCAAATTTTTTTGATTCATATATTGATAAATTCAAAGCAAATAAGATACCTATAGATTGGAGTTTACATTTCTGATGTTGAAATTTTTGAACATATTAGACGATTTAATTGTAACCGAACAAAAGAAGGAAACATTACCTACTGAATTGTATTCTCAGCTTGTATCCTTGTCAGAAAAACTTTGGGCAAAAAAGGATAAGGAATACAAAAAGAAAACATACATAAGTACATTACCTTTCAAAACTAGAGATGGTGTTGATGGTCAAGTGAAAATATACATCAACCCAAGATTGAAATACATCGGTTTGATGGATACAAGACCAAGATACTCTCGTGACCCTATGGATTTCTATATGGACTTGAATCCAAAAGAATTTGGTAGTTTGAAGAACCTATTCTTGACAATCTACCATGAAATGCTTCACGCAACAGACCCTCAACTCTCTACCAAAATGAACATGAAATACATGTCGAGTTACAGTGAGTTTTCTGATAAAAAGTATTGGGGTCACCCTATAGAATTTAGGGCAATCACCAATGAGTTTTTGGAAGCAATGGTAATGGAATTTGATAGAAGAATGAAAATTTATCCAACCAAAACTAATCTAAAGGTCTTACAAAAGTCTTTGGATAATATGATGGATTATTTCAAATCAGGAAAAAAACTTACTAAAAACTCATTAGATATTCTCAAGAGAATGAATGATGAGGAAGTGTTAGACAATAGAATAAGTAGGGAACTTGCGAACATACAAACCGAATACCCTATGACTTCAGAATTTTTTCCTAAAAAAGAAGAGGAACCTTATTTTCTACACTATATTGAACAAATCAAAAGACATAACCCTGAAATATGGAGAAGGTTCTTAACGATGTTATACAAAGTATCAGAAGATATATCAAAAAAAATACAAGGTCTTATTTAAGACCTTTTTTCTTTTTCAGAGTTTTAACTAGACCTTTAAGTTTCTCCTCATTTTCTTTAAGAATTTGTTGTTGTTCTTTAATAGCTTGAACACAAACAGATACAATGTCAGAATATTTCACTTTATAAAGTATATTGTCAGACGTATAAACAACTTCAGGAAGTGCTTGAGCTAGCTCTTGGGCAATAAATCCAATATCTTCATTATCTTCTTTCGCAAAATGATATTTGTGTGGGTTTTTCCATTTGTATCTTACACCTCTCAATTTTTTGACAGTATCGATACCATTATACACTTTTTCCACATTTTTCTTAAGTCGTGCATCTGATGGTGGTCCAACTAAACCTGTCTTTCCGATAAGTCCAGTTGCTCCTGTATCACCTTGGGCACCTTGAGCACCTTGGAATCCTGTGCCTCCACCACCACCTTGAGCTCCTTGGTTCCCTTGTGCACCTTGTGGTCCTTGAGCCCCTTGTGTACCTCCACCTCCTGTATAGTTAATCCCTTGTTCTCCAATTGCTCCGTTAAATCCTTGTGCACCTTGTGGACCAGCACTACCTGCAGGTCCGGTTGCTCCTTGAAAGCCTGTGAAATTACCTGGAGCTCCTTGTGCCCCTTGAACTCCTTGCGGTCCTGGATTTCCTTGTGGTCCTTGAGCACCCTGAATCCCTTGTGGTCCAGTTGAGCCTGCAATACCTTGTGCACCTTGTGGACCTCTAACACCCGCAGTACCAGTTGCACCCGCAAATCCTTGCGGTCCTTGTGCACCCGTAAATCCTCCCGGTCCTTGTGCCCCTTGTGGTCCTTGTGCCCCTTGTGAACCTATGGCACCTGGTGCTCCGAAAGGACCTGGTCCTCCTTGAGCACCTTGTGGTCCTGTTGCACCTTGAGCACCTTGGAATCCTTGTGGTCCTGTTGCACCTTGTGTACCTTGTGGTCCTGTTGCGCCAGGAGCACCTTGAAATCCTTGAGGTCCTGTAGCACCTTGAGCACCTTGTGGTCCTGTAGCACCTTGAGCACCTTGAAATCCTTGAGGTCCTATCGCACCTTGTGAGCCTTGAGCCCCTTGAACAGCACCTTGTGCTCCTTGTGCTCCTTGTGCTCCTTGTGGACCCGTGGCACCTTGAATGCCCTGTGGTCCTGTTGGGCCTTGGAATCCTTGTATTCCAATTGCACCTTGAATGCCCTGTGGTCCTGTTGCACCAGGAGCACCTTGGAAACCAGTCGCTCCTTGAGCACCTTGTGGTCCTGTGGCACCTTGAGCACCTTGAGCACCTTGAGCACCTTGTGGTCCTGTTGCTCCTTGAGCTCCTTGAGGTCCTGTTGCTCCTTGAGCTCCTTGAGGTCCTGTTGCTCCTTGAGCTCCTTGAGGTCCTGTGGCCCCTTGAGCTCCTTGTCCTCCTTGAAACCCAGTCCCTCCTTGAGTACCTTGAGGTCCGACTGCACCTACTGTTGCATTCGCAGCACCTTGTATACCTTGTGGCCCTGTTGCCCCCTGAGCTCCTTGTGGGCCTCTTACCCCTTGAATACCTTGAAATCCTTGCGGGCCTGTTGCACCCTGAGCTCCTTGAATACCTGCAGTAGCATTTTGTGCTCCTTGAGCACCTTGAGGTCCTGTTAGTCCCGTTGCACCTTGAAAACCCTGAGGTCCGATTGCACCTTGTGGCCCTTGAACCCCTGTTGCACCTTGTACACCTTGTGGACCAACAACCGCTCCTTGAGCACCTTGAGGTCCTTGAATTCCTGTGGCACCTTGAACTCCTTGTGCACCGGTCGTTGCATTTGCAGGACCAGTTGCACCTTGAGCACCTTGAATGCCCGTGGGCCCTGTTGCACCCTGAATACCTTGAGACCCTTGTGGTCCTCTCGTACCTTGGATGCCTGTTGCACCTTGTGCACCTTGTGGTCCTGCCGCACCTTGAGCACCTTGTGCACCTTGGGGACCCACCGCACCTTGAGCACCTTGGGGTCCCCGTGCCCCCTGAGCACCCTGAGGTCCTTGGGCACCTGTCGCACCTTGGAATCCTATGAGATTTGTTGTAGGTCCAACCCAAATAGCCGAACTATTTACAAACAAAGTATTTCCCAAATATAAACCTCCTGAGGTTAATGACGCACCTGACGCTGTTATATTTTGTGGTCCGATTTGTAAGCCAGCCGAAACTGTTGTAGATGACAATTGCAAATACAAATCTTCAACATTGAGTTGTAACTTATTTGTACCATCGTCAAAAACCATGAATGGTTTTGTAACGGAAACTGTACCTTGAGGATATATCACTATATTAGCCATTCACAAGTTTTTCTAAATCTGAAACCTCTTTAATTATTTTATCTATATCTATCTGTTGTTCTTTGATTGCTTCAACAACCACAGCATTTAATTTACTATAGTCAACGAAATAATATCCAAATTGATTCAAAGCAACAACCTCTGGAAAATATTTCTTAACATTCTGTGCTATCAACCCTATTGAATGTAATCTATTGATTTCTTTCAAATAATCATATTCCAAAAAATGCGCATTTTCATTCCAATCGAATTCCACAACATCCAACTTCATTATTTTTTCAACAACATTTTCTAATTTTTTGATTTTTTTCTTAAGTGTTTTGTCGGAAAAACCTGTTGGTCCTTGAGCACCTGGAAAACCTCTTGCACCTTGAGCTCCTTGAGCACCAGTATTACCTTGTGCACCTTGTGGTCCATTTGCAGCAGGTCCTTGAGCACCTTGAAAACCTTGAAAACCTGTTGCACCTTGTACACCAAATCTACTTCCGTCTACCCCTTGAGCACCTTGAGCTCCTTGAGCACCTTGGAAACCTTGTACAGAACTTCCTGGAAATCCTTGAGCTCCTTGATTACCTATACCTCCTTGACTTCCTTGTATTCCAATAAAACCTGTAGGACCTATAAATCCAGCTAAACCTTGGACTCCATTTACACCAGGTGCACCTGCTGCTCCTTGAGCACCTTGTGCTCCTTGAGGTCCAGTAGGCGAAGTTCCTTGAGCTCCTTGTGGACCTTGTGGACCTTGAGCTCCTTGTGGACCTTGTGAACCTGTGATGCCTGGAGCACCTGTAAATCCTACAGGTCCTTGAGAACCTTGAGGTCCAGTGGGTCCTGGTGCACCAATGAAACCAGTAGCACCTTGTATACCTTGGGCACCTTGTGGACCACGAGCACCTCCAGCACCTCCGAATCCTGTTGCACCTTGAGCCCCTTGGGAACCTTGGGGTCCCCTCGCTCCTTGAGCACCTTGAGGTCCGACAGCGCCTTGTGAACCTTGAGCTCCCTGTGGACCTCTAGCACCTTGAGTTCCTTGGGCACCAGTTGGTCCTGTTGGTCCTGTTGGTCCTTGGGCTCCTGTTGGTGCTGGTCCTGTGGCTCCTTGAGCCCCTTGTGGTCCGACTGGTCCTTGTGGACCTCTAGTCCCTTGCAGACCTGTAAAACCTGTTGCACCTTGAGCACCTTGAGCTCCTTGAGGTCCGACAGCACCTGTAGGTCCTGTTGGTCCTTGTGCACCTGTATTTCCTGTTCCTCCTGTAGGCCCTTTCCCACCTTGTGCACCAGTATTTCCTGTTCCTCCTTGGGCACCTTGAATTCCTGTTGGTCCAGGTGCACCTGTGTTTCCTGTTGCACCTTGAGCCCCTTGGATACCTTGGGCACCTTGTGGTCCTACCGCACCTGTAATACCTGTTGCACCTTGAAATCCTTGTGGTCCTATCGCTCCTTGTGCTCCTTGGGGACCTACTATACCTTGAGCCCCTTGTGGTCCAACCGCACCTTGTGCTCCTTGTGGTCCTACGGCTCCTTGAGAGCCTTGAGCTCCTTGGGCACCTTGTGGACCAACAGCCCCTTGTGCTCCTTGCGGACCTATCGAACCTTGAGCACCTTGTGGACCCCGAGCTCCTTGAGTTCCTTGAGGACCTGTTGCCCCTTGTGCACCTTGGAATCCTTGTGGTCCTATGCCACCTTGAACTCCTTGTGGACCTGTAGCTCCTTGGGCACCTTGGATACCTTGAAAACCTTGAGGTCCTATTGCACCTTGAGCACCTTGAGCACCTTGTATTCCTTGAGGACCTGTCGCACCTTGTATTCCTTGAGCACCCACTGTCGCACTTGCTGCACCTTGAACTCCTTGAGCACCTTGGGGTCCTGTCGGTCCTTGTGCCCCTGTTGTACCTTGTAAACCTGTTGCTCCAGCTATTCCTTGAGCACCTTGGGGTCCTACGACACCTCCTGTGCCTCCTGCACCTTGTATTCCTTGAGCACCTTGAGGTTGTCTATTTCCTTGCCATGCGGTTGTATTAATCAATGTTCCCGCATTATTAATTAGGGTATTAGTCAACCTCAAGTCAGCATTAGTTACCCTAAAGTTAGGGAAAGTATTATCCAAAGTTAAATAAGTGGTTGCACCCCTCCTGAATTGCAAGCTACCTGAACTTATTACTAAGTCAGTCTGTGTAGTTGCCGAATCAAAAAATTGAATCGTACCACTCGCCGGTATTATTTTAATATTTTCAGGCATTAATTAGTTCTTTAACTTTTTCTATTTGTTTATAAATAGAATCTATTTTTTTCTGTTGTTCTTTTATTGAACCCAAACTCAAAGCAACAATTAGTTCGGTTTGAAGAAGTTTGTATCCATCATCTTCAGTCCAAACAATTTCAGGTACGACCATTTCAACATCTTGAGCAATAAATCCGATACTTCTTTCTTGTGTATAATAACCTTCATTGTATTCAGATAAGAATTTAACTTTGTCAACTGAATTGTCCCAAGTAAACTTCACACTCTCTAATTTCGATATTTTTTCTATATTGTTATTTATCCTTTTAATATTAGTTTTGATTCTCCTATCTGAAGGCGTTCCTGTTGGACCTTGAGCACCCTGAGGTCCTTGAGCACCTTGAGCACCTTGAGCACCTTGAATACCTTGTGCCCCCGTAGGTCCTGCAGCTCCACTTCCAGGTGCTCCAATAGGTCCTTGAGCACCTTCGAAACCTTGTGCTCCAGTTGGTGCGGTGCTCCCCGGAGGTCCTTGTGAACCTTGAGGTCCTTGAGCACCTTGTGGTCCTTGTCCTGTTGTACCCTGTGGTCCTTGAGCACCTTGTGGTCCACCTGGTACCCCTTGAGCTCCTTGAATCCCTTGTGGTCCTTGATTTCCTTGAAATCCTTGTGCTCCAACCGCTCCTGGAGGTCCTTGAGGTGACGAACCCTGAATTCCTTGAAAACCCTGCGGTCCTGTTGTACCTGGTCCTCCTTGAGCTCCTTGAGGACCTGGTGCCCCTGCGGACCCCTGTACCGTACTTGGTGCACCCTGAAAACCTTGTGCACCTTGGTTACCTTGTCCTCCTTGAATTCCTTGAGGTCCTGTGGCACCTCCCTGAGCCCCTTGTGGTCCTTGTGCTCCTTGAGCACCTTGACCACCTGAAACTCCACTACCTGAGCCTTGTATTCCTTGTGGTCCTTGAGCACCTTGAGCTCCTGTGGCACCTGGAATTGGTTCTGATGGTCCAGTTGCTCCTGCGACTCCTTGTGCACCTGAAATACCTTGAGCACCAGCAGTAGCGTTTGTAGGTCCTACATGACCTTGAGCCCCTTGAGGTCCAACCGTACCTGTTGCACCTTGAGCACCTTGTGGTCCTGGAGCACCTTGAATTCCCTGAAATCCTTGTGGTCCAGTATTCCCAACAACCGCACTTGCAGCTCCTTGAGCTCCTTGTGGTCCTTGTGGCCCTTGAGCACCTTGCACACCTTGAGTACCCCCTTGAGCACCTTGTGGTCCGGTAGGTCCTGTTGCCCCTTGCGACCCTTGTATACCTTGAACAGCCCCTTGAGCACCTTGGATTCCTTGTGGTCCTAACGCTCCTGTCGCACCTTGAAACCCTTGTGGTCCTATGGCACCTTGAAACCCTTGGATACCTGTGGCTCCTTGAACACCTTGAGCACCTTGTGTCGCACCTTGAGCACCTTGCGGTCCTTGAGCTCCCTGTGGTCCTCTTGTTCCTTGAATTCCTTGTGGTCCTGTGGCTCCTTGAGCACCTTGGAATCCTGTTGCCCCTTGAGCGCCTTGTATTCCTTGAACTGCACCTTGAACTCCTTGGATACCTGTTGCACCTTGCGGACCCAATAGTCCTTGTGCACCTGTGTTTCCTGTTGCACCTTGAGCTCCTTGTATACCTGTAGGTCCAGGTGCTCCAGTAAATCCTGTCGCACCTTGACTACCTTGAATACCTTGAGGTCCCCGAGGTCCGACCGCCCCAGTAAATCCTGTTGCTCCTTGAGAACCTTGAATACCTTGAGCACCTTGTGGTCCTCTCGCACCTTGAGCTCCTTGTATACCTGTTGCACCTTGAGCTCCTTGTGGTCCTACCGCACCTTGAACCCCTTGAAATCCTTGTGGTCCCACGGCGCCTTGAGCTCCTTGAATTCCTTGTGGGCCTAAAGGTCCTGTAGCACCTTGAGCCCCTTGTGGTCCAGTAGCACCTTGTATTCCTTGAAATCCTGTCGCACCTTGTGCTCCTTGAAATCCTGTCGCACCTTGTGCTCCTTGAGCCCCTCTAATATTATCCGTAGGTCCTATCCAATTCAATGTATCATTTAACACTTGAATACCCCCTATAGTCATGTAATTCCTTATATTCAGGGTATAACCAGAGATATGTGCGTTGGATGGATTTATTGAGAGTATGTTACTCTGTGTGGCTGAACTAAACGTAACAACCGCACCTGATAGTACTTTTATATCAATAGGGTTATTACCTACATTGTTTATAAAATCAATATAAGGAATCCTATCAGGTTGTGGAACCAGATTACTAGGTACTATTTTAATATTTAACCCCATTCAGTTTTACTATATGATAAATACCTTATTCAATAGTTTATATCTCTCGATTCTACCATTCAGTTTGACAATAAAAATAGTTATAATTTTAACCACAATAAATAAATAACTATTAAGATATGACATCAAACAATAAGTCTTTGGTGAATTTATTCTCAGAATTTGTATTAAACTCAATACCCACAGAATATGACTCGATATTCGAATGTTGTGATTGTGAAAACTTCTTGATAATCAAGGGAAACTCCAATTACAAAGAAGTTTTGAATATGTCCGAAATCGGCAGAAAATTCGAAGAAAAATACCCCGAAATAAAATCCAAAAACACGATAGATTTAATTAATTATGACTACGAATTTGGACAAAAAATGAACTTCAATTTTACATTTTATAATACAAGAAATTATACGATGAAGACAGATACAACTTCTTCATTTTTCAAAATATCTGATTTCCCATACGGTATATCTTGGTCAAAAGGAAAATTACTTTATTTCTATTTTATGTTCATAACATCAAAGATTCCAACCAACTATCCATATACTTGGATTAACTACAAAATCGAAGTGAATGAGAAAAATGAAGTCGATTTCACAATAGAAGATAACTACATAAATAATCATCATAATGTATTGAAATCAGCAATATTGGACTGCTTCGACTTTAATTTACATGAATTCGAAAAATTCGCAAAAAAAATGGATTTAGAAAAGTTAATCCTAAATCCAAATTACTTTGTAGATTTCTCAGAGATTGAAGTCAAAGACTTTGTTATTATCTAAAGTAACTCAACTTTGTTCTTGTGCTTTTTGACAATATCTAAAGCTTCAACAAGTTCGTTATAATCTCTTTCAGGTGCGTATAGGAAAGATTTATAATCTTTATCATCACCTTCAATAATCAACATTGCCGGTATCATTTCATTATTCGTTATTTCCACAAATAATTCATATTCTTCCTCGAATTCATCAATATCTCTATCAAAAAATTCGATATTCTCTTCCTCTAACATTTTTTTGTAATCTTCACAGAAAGGACAACCTTTCATAGTGTACACTACTACTGATAAGTTTTTCATTCCATTAAGTTAATAGACCTACAACCTCGGATGGTGACATAACTCCAACTTTTGAGTGAAATTCCTGACCGTTTTTGTAGAATTTTATCGTTGGTACACTTCTGATACCCAACTCGTTCATTGCAAATTCTTTATCGCTATCGATATCGAATTTATAGAAATTATATTCTTCCGTTTTACTTTCTGTTAACATTGTCTTTGCTCTGTCTAAATTATTCAACATAATCTTACACGGACCACACCATGTCGCATATAAATCCAATACGAAATTCTCATTGGAGTTCATTTTTTCTTTAATTTGTTCACTTGTTAATTGTATCATATTACTTTTTATTTAGTTGTGTTAAAAATATAATTACTTCATTTATGTTTTCTGGCCTGTGATAGACTACAATCTTGAATTCATCCATAACAGTGCGTCTCCAATAAATATAAAACCCAGTCGAAGTTTTATAAAGTTTAGAATCGTATTGTGGTTTATTATCTATGAATTTACATTCTGATACAACTAAAATAAGATTTTTATTATTGTCTATCTTCGTTGTTGAAGGCATAGTACTGTATAATTCAAAGGTTGATAGAAACCCTTCCTTTTCTTCAATGTTCTTTATATAATCAGGTTTAGTCATAATATGATGTAATATCTACAGAGGACCATCTAAGAGAACCCATTTCATCCCAATAGGTCTCAGATGTCAGTTCTTTTTTATTTTTGAATGTTTTTTTTATTTTCACAGGTTCAAATCTTTCATCATTTATACAATCTGAAAACTTAGTTCTCAGAAGTAATATAGGTGTATCCCAATCTTCATCAAGTTTCTGATTGAACTTTCCCAACATCTGCGGTATGGTAAATGTAATTTTATCTCCGATTTTATAAATTCTAAATTCTATAGTAGCTCTGATTTCCGAATCAATACTTCCCTTCCTGAGCGATACAATATAAGAACCTGAATTACCTATATAATTTTTGACACAATTCGATTGAATTGTACTTTCCATTATATAATTACTAGTCTCATCTAAGAGAACAGGATAGTACTTATCTTCATTTACTGTTATTGGTAGCGACAAGTATTCATACATATAATCAGGATATATTCTGCTGTAGGTTCCTTTTCTGTAATAATCGATTCGTTCTGTATATTCTGAATGTTCTTGGTTGAAAGTTTTAACATCGGTTGATGTCCACTTAACTTCTTCACCCAAAATCACAAGTTCTCTATAATACCTAATATGGTCAAAAAAAGTATGTAGATTTATTTGATTAGATAATGCCAATTTGAAGATATCGAAAACTCTCCTTAACTCTGCTCTGGTCAAATTAAGTTCATCGATATTATTACCCAAATCATGATTATAAAATGAATGAATAGAATCAAAATCCAATAAGTTGAGAATCAGTTCATAATCTTGATTTATCCACTCTTTGGGAAATAAAAAATACCCGAGATTGAGCATAGGAATGTTTATTTTTTTGCAAACATGCAATGCCTTCTTCACGGAATTACCCTTCAAGTCGTTTTTCCTCATGAAGGTATCTATAAGTTTATTATTATGTTTTCGTAAATCACTGAGATTAAGTTTTCTTTCCCATTGAGACCAAAATACAGGAAAATTATTAGGATATTTTATACCTTTTTTGTCCAAATAATATTTCAAAAGGACTTCGGTAAATGATTTTGTACCCACACTCCATCCTGACAAATCTTTGACAAATACATCCAGGGCATGAATTAACTGTTTGGGAGCATTACTGGCGTATTCATCAGAGAATAAAGAATTTCTTAGGGTTTGTAATAATTTAGGTGAATAATTGAATACAAAGTTATTTTTAGATAACGTTTTTGTGAACTTCTTTTTTTTCTGATAGTGTTTTAAGGTTCCATAATATAAATCACCTGTTTTTTTAATCATGGTGATAAACTCCATAGATTTATCTATGATAAAATAAGACCTACCCGCCACTCTAAGTCGACTACCTTCAAAAATTTTCAATGATACTTTGTCCGAATTAGATTCTACCACAAGTGTGATATAATTTTTTCTCACATAACATAATGGGTTACCGTAATTATTTATATAATCATCGTGGGAGTCGGATTCACGTTTGACCTTGAATTTTACAAGTCTCCCTTTTTTTCGTGATTCCCATACCGGCACATCAAAATCATCATATTCATTTATGGTGAGGTCAACCTTATCATCCATGAATATAGTCTTGTATTGTTCTATATTATACTTAAATAATTCAACCATGAATCAAATATAAAAAAAGAAAGGGACAAAGTCCCTCTCTAATTAACAATAGGTCTCAGCAAGTTCCCACAACTTTGTGTTCAGTTTGTTTACTTTTTGGATATTATCCAACTTTCTCATGGTAGATGAACGACCATTTTTGTTTTGATAAGATACTCCACCCCTAACAAATTTTTCCTGAACAACATTGAACATGTTCCACAAAGTTCTTTTATTGTCTTCATCCCTTACAGGACGAATGAGGTCTTCCACCTTGATTGAGGAGGGGACAGAACCTGTCTCCCAACGAAGGAGTTGGGACTTTTGAACGAAATCAACAACTTGTGAATCTGTCATTTCAACTGACTGCATTTTATTAACAGACCTTTGAATCATTGGTAGTTTCTGAGCGAATCCATCAGTGATTTCTCTAACCATAGAGATATCCAAACCTGAGTGACGAACTTTGAAACTTTCCGCAACTGAAGTGGGAACAGTGAGACCGTTAGAACATACCAGTCTGAAAA
>Ga0315909_10006254_pt1 | contig 13486 bp, 7 predicted proteins | sample LakEriMetagenome_11_FD_203527 | JGI IMG/M metagenome (GOLD analysis project Ga0315909, IMG submission 203527) | Freshwater fungal communities from buoy surface, Lake Erie, Ohio, United States - Buoy 2 MA125 | ecosystem: Environmental > Aquatic > Freshwater > Lake | place: USA: Lake Erie, Ohio...
ATGCCCACCCACTCCGCCCCCAAGCTCCACAACGCCATGTGGCCCGGCCTCGTCGGCAAGGGCACCGATCCCGGCCAGGAGCCGCCCATCAGCCTCGACCGGATGCTCGAGCTGACGGCTGCGGCGAACGTCAACGGCCAGAAGTTCGACGGCATCGACTACTTTCTCTTCCTGCCGCACACCAACCCGGAGGCCAGCGACGCCGAGCTCACGAAGATCGCCGACACGATTCTCCGGCATGGCTTCACGGTCGGCTCGCTCGTGGCGCCGGTCTGGCCGGGCACGGTGGGCGACTCGGCGATGGGCGATGCGGCGGCGCGGGAGAAGTTTCTCTCGGCCGTGCGGATGGCCTGCCGGATCGCGAAGGTGTTCGAGAAGCACGGCGTGCGGAAGTACGGCGTGATCCGCATCGACTCCGCCGAGTTCGGCGTGGCGAAGTGGCGAGAGAACCCCCGGGCCAACACGGCCAAGATCGCCGAGACCTTCCGCGAGGCGGCCAAGATCGCCAAGGACAACGGCCAGCGGCTGGCGGCCGAGGGGGAAATCTGCTGGGCGGGCATGCACTCCTGGAAGGACATGCTCGATCTGCTCGAGGAGGTCGGCATGCCCGAGACGCTCGGCTTCCAGGCCGACCTCGCCCACACCTACCTCTACCTGCTCGGCTACAACGCGCCGGAGCACGCCCTCGTGAAGCCGGGCTACACGGACGCCGAGTTCTGGCCGGCCTACGAGAAGATGGTCGCCAAGCTCCGTCCCTGGACGATCGACTTCCACGTCGCCCAGAACGACGGGCAGGTGCACGGCGCCGGCTCCCACGACAAGACGGGCAAGCACTGCCCGGCCGACGACCCCAACGGCAAGCTCGACATCGTCAGGTGCGCGGGCTACTGGCTGGAGGGGGCGGAGAAGCGCGGCATCCGGCACATCTGCTGGGACGGCTGCATGTTTCCCAACGCGACCCTCGAGACACCGGCCACCTGGAACACCATCCTCAAGACCATGATCGCCGTCCGCGACGCCCACGGCTGGGCGTGAAGCTGAAAGCCGTGCGCCGCACCGCCCTCGGACACGGCGAGCGGAGCGATCGGTGGAAGTTCGAGGAGCTCATCAGATTGCGACCTTCTGAGGTTTGAACTGCCGCAGGTCGTGGACGGAGCAAGCTCATCCGCGACGAGACTTCCACCGTCCCGCAGCGGACCATGTCCCAAGACGTCCCGCCACCTCCCCATCTCAAAGGACCCCACCCATGGCAAAACCCCTCCGCATCGGCATGATCGGCTACGGCTTCATGGGCCGCGCCCACTCCAACGGCTACAACCGCGTCAAGGACTTCTTCGACCTCGAGTACCTGCCGGTGCTGCAGGCGGTCGCGGCCCGCGACGTCGACAAGGCGAAGGCGTTCGCCGACCGCTGGGGCTACAAGCGGGTGGAGAGCGACTGGCGGAAGCTCGTGGCCGCCGACGACATCGACGCCATCGACATCTGCACGCCCAACAACCTCCACGCCGAGATCGCCATCGAGGCGGCCAGGCACGGCAAGGCGATCCTCTGCGAGAAGCCGCTGTCGATGGACACGGCCGAGGGGGAGAAGATGGTGGCGGCGGTGGAGAAGGCGGGCGTGCCCAACACCGTCTGGTACAACTACCGCCGCATCCCCGCCGTCACGTTCGCCAAGCAGATCATCGACTCGGGCGCGCTCGGCCGGATCTTCCACTACCGGGCCGAGTTCCTCCAGGACTGGACGATCAACGCCGACCTCCCGCAGGGGGGCGCGGCCCTCTGGCGGCTCGACGCCAAGGCGGCCGGCAGCGGCGTGACGGGCGACCTGCTGGCCCACTGCATCGACACGGCCATCTGGCTCAACGGCTCGGTGAGCGACGTCACGGCGATGACCGAGACGTTCGTGAAGGAGCGGAAGCACCAGCTCACCGGCAAGGTGGAGCCGGTCCAGATCGACGACGCCTGCTCGTTCCTCTGCCACTTCAAGAACGGCTCGCTGGGCCTGTTCGAGAGCACGCGGTACGCCCGCGGCCACAAGGCGCTCTACACGTTCGAGATCAACGGCGAGAACATGAGCCTGAAGTGGGACCTGCACGACCTGCACCGCCTGCAGGTGTTCGACTACAAGGACGCGGGGCCGATGCGGGGCTGGAAGAGCGTCCACGTGACCGATGGCGACCATCCCTACATGGACAAGTGGTGGGTGCCGGGCCTGGCGATCGGCTATGAGCACAGCTTCGTCCACCAGGTGGCCGACTTCCTCGCGGCCTACGCCAAGAAGCAGCCGGCCCACCCCACGTTCCGCGACGCGCTCGAGACCCAGAAGGTGTGCGACGCCGTGCTCAAGAGCGCGAAGAGCCACCAGTGGGTGAACGTGTAGCGGCCACCGCCACGGCCCGCGGCCGCAAGCCATCACGGGGCGACCCATGTTGACGCCTGCGACGCGGCCCTGGGCGGCGGTCTGCCTCGTCGCCGTCGGCATCACGGCGGCGGCGGTGGCCCGCCCGCTCCGCTACTCGGTCGAGGGGCTATCGATGGCGCCGGGGCTGCTGCCCGGCGACGTCGTCGTCACCGAGTCGTTCCCGGGCGTGACGCTCGGTCGCGAGCCACGGCGGTTCGAGCGGTGGGTTCTCCGGGCGCCCGACGGCACGGCTGCGATCAAGCGCGTCGCCGGCCTGCCCGGGGAGCTCGTCTCCATCCGGGAGGGCGACCTCTCGATCGACGGCCGGAGGATCGTCGTGCCGCCGCCGATCCTCGCCGAGACGGCCTCGGTCGTGCCCGCCGTCGCGCCGACGGCTGCCGACGCGCCCGACCGACCTCGCCGTCATGCCGTCGCCCCCGGCGTCGTCTTCGACGATGCCGCCTTCGCGCCGACGGAGCGGCGGCTGCTCCTGCCCGTGCGCGACGTCGGCCTCGCCGCGGTCGTCCGCATGCGCGACCGGAGCCCGACTCAGTCGCTGCGGGCGCGGGTCGGCGGCTGCACGGTCGGCTGGCGGCCACCCTCCGCCGGCCGCTTCGCGGTGGTGGCGGGCCGGCTCGACGGCCATGTCGTCGCGGCCTGCTGGCGGTGCCCGGAAGGCGGCGGGGCCGCGGCCGGCCGTTCGTGCCTGCCCGCCGGGTTGCCCGCGGCCTGGCAGGTCGAGCGGCCCTGGCCGGAGACGAGCCCGACGGACGCCGCGACCGACGCCGACGCGGCGCCGCCCCTCGCGGTGTGGATCGAGAGCCCGCCGCCGGGCCACAACGAGCCGACGTCCGACGACCACGCGGGCGATATCGAGGCGTTCATCGTCTGGCGGGACGTACTCCATCGGCCGGCCGCCGACGGCCGCGAAGAATGGCGTCTCGGGCCGGACGAGCACTTCCTGCTCGGCGACTTTCCCTCCGGCAGCCGCGACTCGCGGCACTGGGGACCGCTGCGCCGCAGGGCGCTCTCGGCGGCCGTTTCGGCGGCCCACTGACGGCCCTCCGCGCGGACCCAGGCCGGTCTCACCCTGTCGGCAGCATCCGGTCGGCCTCGTCGAGCACGATGACGCTGTCGGCCCGATGCGCGAGCCGCTCCACCACCTCGGGCGTGGCGGCGTGGCCGAACTCCAGACCCTCGACCGTCGCCTCGTCCAAGTCGCAGAGGAGCACGAGCCGCCTCTCCCCCAGGGCTCGGGCGAAGAATCTGGTCAGGAACGCATCGGCGACCAGGACCTCGTCGCCCGTGCCCAGCGCTTCCCGGACGAGCGGCCGCAGTGCCGCCCCTTCCCGCCACCGCGTGAAGACGATGCCCGGCGGCACGTCGATCCGGCTCGCAACGCAGATCGTGCCGGTGGAATGCGTGACGCGGGCCGCGGCCGCCACCGCCCGCAGCAGGGCCGGCAGGCCGCCGCGGGGATCGGAGAGTGAGGCGATCGTGACCGCGGCCGGGCCCGGGACCTGCGGCCGCCAGCCTTCCGACAGACCGCGGGCGGCACGGGCGGCGGAGGCGGGCATGCCGAAGGCGGCGGCGTGCAGCGACCCGTCCCGTCCGGGCACGACCCGCAGGCTCGCGCAGAGCCCCAACTGCCACATGGCCTCGCGCACGCTCGTCCGCCAGGCGGGCAGCCCGCGGCGGCCGCGGGAGGCGAGCGTGCGCAGCAGGGACCGGCGGCACGTCTGTCGCGAAAACGCCGGCCACACCTCGCCGTCGAGGCCGCGGCCGCCGAGCGCCGCATCCCAGCCCCACGCTCCGATCGCCACCACCACGTCGGCGTCGACCAGCTGCCGGGCGACGTGAACCGGCCGGCCCGCCGCATCGGCCGCGATGTAGGAGGTCTGCGCGTCCACCGCGGGATCGAACTCAGCCGCGGCGGCGCCCCCCGGCGGCACTGCAAGCGGCGTCCAGGGCCCGCCGCCGGCCGCGCATTCCAGCGGCGGCGCCCGCAGGACGGTGACGTCCTCCGGCCGCACGCCCGCGGCGGTGACCGCGTCCACGACCGCCGCGACCACGGCGTCGCCCTGGGGCACGCAGCCGCTGACGGCGAGCGTCACGCGATCGCCGGCGACGACGTGCTCGCCGAGCCCCGGACCGTCCGCCGGCGCCGCGATCGCGGCGGCGGTCGCCCGCCGGGCGTCCTCGCCCCGCACCCCGTCGGGACCGCGGCGGTCGGCGACGGCCGCACCCTCCCCGGGCTCCAGCAGGAGCGGCTCGTCCGCGCCGTACTTCAATGCGATGCACTTCAAGGAACCGATGGCCTCCAGCCCCATCGTACCCGTTGACCAGGCAGCCGTCGGCCCGCCGCGCACGGCGGGCGCTCTGGCCGGTTCGAGCCGCCATCGGCGATGATGACCGCATGACTCCCGACAAAACATCCATCCGACGCGGTCGGTCCCGGGACGTGGGGCTCGCCCTGCTCTGGCTCGCGACGGCCACGGGCTGCGGTGCGGACCCGCGCGGAATCCTCGACGGGATGAGCGCCGCCTATCGCCAGGCGGCGGGATATTCCGACGACGCCATCGTGCGCATCCGCTACGTGCGCAAGGGCACGGAGGTCGAGCAGACGATCCCGTTCCGCGTGGCCTTCCAGCGGCCCGACCGGCTGCGGATCGACGCCTACGACGCCCGCATCGCGGTCGACGGCACGACGCTCCGCGGCGCCGTCGGCAACGTGCCGGGCCAGGTGCTCGAAGAGGCGGTGCGGAGCCCGCTGGGACTCGAACAGATTTTCGCCGACGAGCAGATCCGGCTGGCGCTCGCCGAGGGGGACGCCGGCTGCCCCACGCAGCTGCCGCTCTTGCTCGCGGACGACACCGTCGACCTCATCGTCGCCGACGCCGTCGACAAGCCCCGCGTCACCGGCACTGAAAAGGTCGAGGGACACGACTGCACGGTGGTCACGATCCCGAAGGAGGACGGGCCGCTCGTCCTCTGGATCGACCGCCGCGAGCGGCTCCTGCGCCGGCTGTCGCTCCCGACGGCGGAATACGCCAGGTATCTCTCCCAGCAGGGCGGACCCGTGGGCGGTCTGGCGGTGATCGTCGACTTCGTCGATGCGAAGTTCCGGCCCACGGTGCCGGACGAGGCCTTCGGCTTCGAGGTGCCGGCGGGAGCCGGCCGCGTCTCGAGGCTCGAGCCGCCCTCGGCCCCGCAGGCGCCCAGCCCGCTTATCGGCCGGCCGTGCCCGCACTTCGTCCTCGCGGGGCTCGACGGCGCGTCGGTGGCGCCCGCCGACCTCGCCGGCACGGCCGCCGTGCTCGAGTTCTTCTTCACGGAGAGCGAGCCCTGCCGACGGGCGATGCCGCTGGTCGCAGCGGCGGTGCGGGCCGGTGCGGAGAAGGCCGCCGTCAAGCACTATGCCGTGAGCGTCGACGACACCGACGTCGCCGACGACGTCATCCGGCGGAAGGCGGAGTCGTGGGCCGCCGCCGGCACGATCGTCCGTGACTCCCGCAGCGTCGCCGCGGAGGCCTTCGGCATCACGACCCTGCCGGCCGTCGTCGTGCTGGCCCCCGACGGCACCGTCGCCGACGTGCAGTCGGCCCTCCACAACCGCATCGGCGAAGACGTGACGGCGGTGCTCGCCGCGGTGGCAGAGGGCCGTTCGACCGTGCCGCTGGTCCGCGACCGCTTCGAGAACAGGCTCCGCGAATACCGCGGGCTGCTCGACCGGATCGCAGACGGCGGCACCGTGGAGCGGCTCCCCGATCAGGTGATCGCGCCGCGCAGGCAGCCCGATCGCTTCAAGCTCGTGCGGGCCTGGAAGGCGGACGGCATCGCCATTCCCGGCAACGTCGTCTGCATCGACGGCGCGACGGCCGCCGCTGCCCGGATCGTCGCGCTCGACGGCTGGCGGACGGCGGTCGAACTCGACGGCGACGGCCGGGAGCTCGCCCGGCACGAGCTCGATCTTCCCGACGACGCGGCGGTGGGCTTCCTCCGCACCGTGGTCGACGCGGCCGGCAGGAGATGGTGGCTCGGCGGTATCCGCGGCGGCCAGCAGGTGTTCGTGTTCGACGATTCCTGGAACCTGCACGCCTCCTATCCGGCGTGGGAGAGCCAGCCGCACGCCGGGATCGCCGCGGCCGATCTGGTCGATCTCGACGGCGACGGCACGCCGGAAGTCGTCTCCGGATACCGGGGCACGGTGGGCCTGACCGCCGCCAGCCTCGTCGGCCACCGGCTCTGGCGGGAGCCGGCGCTCAACGCGGTCGTGGACGTGGCGGCCGCCGCGGCTGATTCCGCGGGCCGCAGGGGCGTGGTGTGCGTCGACGGACGCGGCCGCCTCGTGCCCGTGTCACCGGACGGGAAGGCCGGTGGCCCGCTGCCGGCCGCCGGCCGCGAGACGGGGCCGCCCCTGCGCGGCATCGTCTCCGGTCCGGTCGCCCCGGACGGAGGCTGGGCGGCTCTGGGCATCGCCGGCGAGCGACTCGGCCAGAACGTCGCCGTCGGCATCGACTCCACCGGCGAACGACTCTGGAGCCTCGATCTCCCCGACGGGCTGCACCGAGACGGCCCGATCGAGCCGGTGGCCTGGGCCGACCTGCTCGGAACGCCCCGCCGCCAGTGGCTGATCGCGGCGCCCGACGGCTCCGTGACGGTGGCCTGGGCCGACGGCCGCGTCGTCGATCGCTACCGTCACGGCGCAGCCCTGACGGGCATCGGTGGCTACCGTGCCGCGGGCGACGGCTTCATCGTCGTCGCGACGCGGGACGCAGTCGAGGGCTACCGTGTGGACGACGTGGCCCTCGACTGAGTTCACGCAAAACATCGCATCCTGCGATTTTTGCTTGGCGAGCCTCCGCTCGCTGGTGCTGCGCTCGGCATCCTGCCGAGCATTGTGGGGCGGGTTCAGAACGCCCTGCGAGGCAGACAACGACCGGGACGCACGCTTTCAGTCGGCGCCCTTGCGGGTGCCCATCGCCTTGTAGACCGTCTCGTCGATCGTCTCCGCGATGAAGTCGACGTGGCCGTCCGCGTAGACGACGTTCGCTCCGCCGGGGTGCCGCGACGAGAGGTCGTCGAAGTGGCGTTCGGAAGGGTCGCCATTGGGCGGATGATCGCCCGAGCCGACCACGCGAATCATCGCCTCGCACTTCCCCTCCCACATGCCGACCCAGAGGCTGCCGCCCATCCGCGAATCCCGCTCGCCCACCATGATCGTCTTGCTCAGTCCGTCGATGACGTGGCGGAATGGCATCCGACTGTTGGCGAAAAACATCCCGTTGCCCGCAAAGGGCTCGTCCTCGATCTCGTTCGTGCCGAACATCCCCACGTAATTGGTCCGCGACGCGATCTCGGCCCCCGGGTTGGCGTCGACGGCGTCGTGGTCGCAGGCTCCTCCCTCGTCGCCGACGTTGAACGTCGGGTTGCCGGCGGACGCGTCGGAGGGGCACAGGTACGAGGAAACGACCGTTTGAAGCACGCTCGAGGAAGCGGCGGCGATCGGCGTCTTGACGTCGATGCTCCTGAACGTGGAGTCCTCCTCGATGTAGGACAGGATCCGCGATCCCCAGCCCCAGCCGACCCCCGCCTCCGCGTCGCTGGCGTTGCACAGCCATCCCTCGGGGAGCTGCCGACGGGCATCGTGGTAGTTGTGCAGGGCGAGGCCGACCTGCTTGAGGTTGTTCGTGCACTGGCTGCGGCGGGCCGCCTCCCGCGCCGACTGGACGGCGGGCAACAGGAGCCCGATCAGCACCCCGATGATCGCGATCACGACGAGCAGTTCGACCAGCGTGAAGCCGGCTCGGACGGATTTGATACGCATGGCTGCCACTCCGAAAAATGAAGAGAAGGATGGCTGGAGACGAATACGCGGCCTGGCGTGGAAGGGTTCTATTTGCAACTCTTTTGCATAATCTAGCGGCCGGTTCGCCGGTGTCAAGCGGCGGGATGGCATGTCCGGTTCAGAAGGAACATCCCCACCTGGTTGCCCCTTCGCTCAACCCACCCACGCCCCCGTGTCGAACACTCCTTCGTGGATGGAGGAGTGTTCCAGCAGTCGTTCCCGGAGCCCGTTTTCGTGCGAATTGCCAGCCTGTTCCTGTGTGCCGCCGTCGCCGCCGCGGCCCTGTCGCCCTCGTCCGCAGCCGCCAGGCAGACCGGCGAGCCGACCATGGTGATGGAGGAGCCGGGGATGCCGGTCGCCGAGAGCGTCGCGGCCGAGGGCTGCGGCTGCCGCCAGGGCCAGTGGCAGCAGCCCCCGTGGCACGGCAGCGTGCATGCGGGTCACTGCGGCCAAGCGGCCGCCTGCTGCCCGGGATCGAGCGTGTATCAGGCGTATCCGTTCCGCATGCTGCACGCCCCGCGGCCCGCCTGCGTCAGGCCGCCCTCCATGTTTCCGCGGCTCCACACGCTGTGCTGCGAGGGCTACATGCCGACGCCGATCCCGCCGGCGATGCCCCGCTGCCACCAGTGCGGCGCACCGATCGAGGGAGGCTTCTAGCCGCCGCGACGGGTCGACGGGACGCCGCCCCCCGTCCCCGACCGCGGCCAAAACCCCTCTCGGCGCCGCCCCGCGACGCGGTCCGGCCGGAAAGCATGCTCCGGCCGGGCCGCGGCACCCGCGGCCTCTCCGTTCCTGGAGGTCGCTGCGTCAGTACGTCTTGCCGAGCGCGGCCTGGGCCGCGGCGAGCCGCGCCACCGGCAGCCGGAACGGCGAGCAGCTGACGTAATCGAGCCCGACGTGGTGGCAGAAGATCACGGAGTGGGGTTCCCCGCCGTGCTCGCCGCAGATGCCGAGCTTGATGTCCTTCCGAGTCTTGCGGCCCCGCTCGACGGCGATCTGCATGAGCTGCCCGACGCCGGTGGTGTCGATCGAGGCGAACGGGTTGGCCTTCACGATGCCCAGCTCGGTGTACTGCGGCAGGAACGTCGCCGAGTCGTCGCGGCTCATGCCCAGGCAGGTCTGCGTGAGGTCGTTGGTGCCGAACGAGAAGAATTCCGCCGTCTCCGCGATCTCGTCGGCCGTGAGCGCGCCGCGCGGGATCTCGATCATGGTGCCGACGAGGTACTTGATCTTTTCGCCCGTCTCCTTCTGCACCTTCGCGGCCACGTCGTGCACGATCTGGACCTGGTTGTCGAGTTCCTTCTTGAAGCCGACGAGCGGGATCATGATCTCTGGTTTCACCTTGATGCCCGCCTTCTGCACCTTCGCCGCGGCCTCGAAGACCGCCCGGGCCTGCATCTCGGAGATCTCGGGATAGCTGATGCCCAGGCGACAGCCGCGGTGGCCGAGCATGGGGTTGAACTCGTGCAGCGCCGCCACCCGCTTCGCCACGGCGTCGGGCGTCATCCGCAGCTTCGCCGCCAGGTCGGCCTGCGCCTTGGCGTCGTGCGGCACGAATTCGTGGAGCGGCGGGTCGAGGAAGCGGATCGTCGCCGGCCGCCCGTCGAGCGCCCGGAAGATCCCCTCGAAGTCGTCCCGCTGGTAGGGCAGCAGCTTCGCCAGCGCCGCCCGGCGGTCCTCGAGTGACTCGGCCAGGATCATCTCCCGCATCGCGTCGATCCGGTCGCCCTCGAAGAACATGTGCTCGGTCCGCGTCAGGCCGATCCCCTCGGCGCCGAAGGCGATGGCGTGCCGCACCTGCTCGGGGGTGTCGGCGTTGGTCCGCAGCCCCAGCTTCCGGTGCTTGTCGGCCAGCTTCATGATGAAGGCGTAGTACTGGTAGACCTCCGAGTCCTCGGGCTTCATGGTGCGGGCGATGAGCACCTGGTTGAGCTCGCTGTCGGCGGTCTTGATCGCCCCGGAAAACACCTCGCCGGTGCTCCCGTTGATCGAGATCGCATCCCCTTCCCGCAGCGTCTGCCCGGCGCAGGTGAGCGTGCCCCGACCGTAGTCGATCTGGATGGCCCCGGCGCCCGCCACGCAGACCTTGCCCATCTGCCTGGCCACGAGCGCCGCGTGGCTCGACACGCCGCCGCGGCTGGTGAGGATGCCTTCGGCGGCGATCATGCCGCGGAGATCCTCCGGGCTCGTCTCGATCCGCGCAAGCACCACCTTCTTGCCGGCGTGCGCCAGCTCCTCCGCCTTGGCGGCGGTGAAGACGAGCTGGCCCGTGGCGGCGCCCGGACCGGCGGGCAGCCCCGAGGTCAGCAGCCGGCCGCTCTTCTGCGCCGCCGAGTAGTCGGCGCGGTCGAAGATCGGCGCCAAGAGCTGCGAGAGCGCGTCGGGATCGGCCGACTGGATCGCGTGCTCGCCGGTCATCAGCTTCTGCTTGACCATGTCGTGCGCGATCTTCACGTAGGCCAGCGCGGTCCGTTTGCCGTTTCTGGTCTGCAGCATGTAGAGCTTCTTCTTCTCGACCGTGAACTCGAAGTCCTGGACGTCGCCGAACTTCTTCTCCAGCCGCTCGCGGACCTTCTCCAGCTGCTTGTAGGTGGCGGCGAACATCGGGTCGTTGGCCATCTCGACGACCGGCTTGGGCGTGCGGACGCCTGCGACCACGTCCTCGCCCTGGGCGTTGACCAGGTACTCGCCGTAGAAGACGTCCTCGCCGGTGGCCGGGTCGCGGGTGAAGGCCACGCCGGTGGCGCAGTCGTCCCCCATGTTCCCGAACACCATGCTCTGCACGTTGACGGCCGTGCCCCACTCGTCGGGGATCTTGTACTTGCGGCGGTAGAGGATCGCCCGCTCGTTCATCCAGCTGCCGAAGACGGCGCCGACCGCGCCCATCAGCTGCGTGAAGGGATCCTGCGGGAAGCTCTTCCCGGTCCGCTCCTTGATCAGCTGCAGGTACCGCTTGATCAGTTCCCGAAGCGCCTCCTCCGTGAGGTCGGTGTCCTCCTTGATCCCCAGCTGGTGCTTGAGGCCGTCCATCACCTCGTCGAAGGGCTCGTGCTCGTTCTCGTGCCGCTTCTGCACGCCCATGACCACGTCGCCATACATCTGGATGAAGCGGCGGTAGGAGTCGTAGGCGAATCGCGGGTTGCCGGTGGCCTCGGCGAGCCCCTTCACGGTCTCGTCGTTGAGGCCCAGGTTCAGGATCGTGTCCATCATCCCGGGCATGCTGTCGCGGGCGCCGCTGCGGACGCTGACGAGCAGGGAGTTCCGCGGATCGCCGAACTTCTTGCCCGTCTCCTTCTCGAGGAGCTTGACGTAGGAGGCGACCTCGTCCTCGAGCCCCTTCGGGAACTTCTTGCCGTTCTTGTAGTAGTCGATGCAGACCTGGGTGGTGATCGTGAAGCCCGGGGGCACAGGCAGGCCGATCTTCGTCATCTGGGCCAGGTTGGCCCCCTTGCCGCCGAGCAGCGGCTTCATCGTGCCGTCACCGTCGCACTTCTTCGCGCCGAAGTAGTAGATCATCCGGGCCGACTTGCCTCCCCTTCCATCCTTCTTGCTCGAGCGGCTCGCGGTCGACTTCTTGCGGACGGTGGTTGCCATGGGCTGATCGGGGCCTTTCGTGAGGGGGAACCAAGGGCTGGAAGCCGGCGGAATCCGACCGGTTTATGCCGGGAAAGCCGCCCGAATCTAGTGTCGGGGCAGGGCACCGTCAACGCGTCGATCGCGACCTGCGCCGTCCCCCCGAAAGCGGGCCGGGCGGCTCATGCACGGGGGCTCCCGACGGCACTCACTCCCTGCCGAGACGCGCCATGCTCGTCACCCGCGCTCGTGCGCATCCTGTGTTGACGTAGCGACGTCTCGGCGGTCTGGGCGGGAGGCGAAGGGCGTCGGCGGAAGCTCGCCCTTGCGTGTGGCCGCCGCGGCCACGGCGAGGAGACTTTTGCCGCCCCCGAGCCGGTGCCCCCCGTCCGTCGGATGCGCGCTAGTCATGACGGCCGAGCCACTTCTCGAAGATGCGATCGGTGGTGCCGTCCTCGTGCATGCCGAGGATCGCCGTGTTGCACCGCTCCCGGAGCGTGCTGCCGGTCACGAGCCCGATGCCGTAGTCGAACGCCTCGAAGATCGGGCCGACCAGTTCGAGCCCGGCCCGGTCGGGCCGACTGGTCAGGGACATCATCTGGTTGTTCTCCCCCACCACGGCGTCGATCTCGCCGGCGTCGAGCTCGGCGAAGGCATCGTCGAGCCGGGCGAACTCGCGGGGGGTGCCGCCCCGTTCGCGGACGACCGGCACGGAGACCGCCGACTCCTGGCAGGCCACGACGCGGCCGGCGAGGTCCTTCGGGCCGCGGATGCTGCCCCGCACCTGCTCGACCGTGAGGGCGGCCGTGAGCACGCTGGTGAACGCCGCCAGGAGCACGATGCCGCCCACCATCCAGGCGAAGGCGATCGTGCGGACCAGTCCGCTGGCGACGTGCTTGTTGTCGCAGCCTCCGGCCACGACCGTGGAGGCGATCCACCAGATGGCCTCGATCACGCCCCGAGGATACTCCGGCGGAAATGACTGCGGGTTGTCCGGTCGCTCGAACCACCACAGCAGGTGGCCGGAGGCGATCGCGAGTGCGAGCACCAGGCCGAGCAGCCGCAGCAGCTGCCAGGACACGAGCGACGAGACGGCCGGCAGCAGCCCCCCTTCCCCCTCGCGCCGCACGGCGATCCGCAGCCCGGAATGGGCGATCGGATGCGTGAGATCCATGATCCGCTCGCGGTCGGCCGTGATGGCGATCGGGCCGAGCGCCACGTCGGCCGCGCCGTCCGGCAGCGCCTGCATCAGCTGCCTGAACGTGGGCACCCTCGTGAACTCGTACTCCACGCCGACCCGGCGGGCCAGCTCGTCCCAGAGGTCGATCATCAGGCCGGTCGGCTGGTCGCCCGACCACTCCACGGCGGCAGCGAGCGGCATCACGGCCACCCGCAGCCGCGCCGGCGGTGCGGCGACGTCTTCCGCCCCGGCGATCCCGGCGCAGCCGGTGGCGATCGCCGCGGCTGCCAGGAGCGTGGCGACCGGACCGCCGCCGAAGCCGCCGCCATGCGGCCGCCGCGCGCCGCCGGTCGCCAGCCAGACGATCGCCACGCCCACGGCCAGGCTCGCCAGGCCGACGAGCACGCACCATGTGGGCAAGGTGGCGGCCGCCGTCGCCACCGCGATGCGGTCGGCCGCCTCCGGACCGCTGAATCCGCCGCCG
>Ga0315909_10006256_pt1 | contig 13484 bp, 7 predicted proteins | sample LakEriMetagenome_11_FD_203527 | JGI IMG/M metagenome (GOLD analysis project Ga0315909, IMG submission 203527) | Freshwater fungal communities from buoy surface, Lake Erie, Ohio, United States - Buoy 2 MA125 | ecosystem: Environmental > Aquatic > Freshwater > Lake | place: USA: Lake Erie, Ohio...
ATGGACCAAACCTGGACTTTTGTGCGTTATAGTTTTGGGCTATTTCTGTTGCTGACAGGTTACGATTATAAAATTTGGCTGAGGATATCGATCCTTGAAAATTATATTGTGTGCCTCCGGATGAATATCCACCGGCTATTCTACTAACGTAAAACAAAGTTGTTGTTACAACAATTGTCTCCCTAAATACACCATTTACATACAAGCTAAGGTTTCTGCTAGTATCAGCTGTCATAGTGATATTAGTCCAGCTTTGTATATTAGTATCGGTAATAGTTGAAAAGTTATTATATACTGCCGCACTATCTCTAAACCTTAAATACCAGTTAAAACCGGTAGTTGTTCCTGTATATATAGGTAACCAGGGGTTTGTTGATCCTCTACCTAATAAACTATGAGCCGTTACTTGAGCACTAGGTCTCATTTTCACCCAAAAATCAAAAGTATAAGAAGACGCGTCTGCAAATGTTATTTGAGAAGCCGGTGTTAGATACCCAATATCTGTAATTGTGCTACAGTTAGTGTTAAATGCATTGGGTCCTGTGGTAAAAGAAGCGGACCCTATTAAGCTTCCTCCCCAACCATTTCCACTTACATCAGTCCATGTAGTACTCCCACTCACATAGCTATTCCTATCAGAGGCATCTAACGCTAGAATAAGTCCTGATGTAACTATCTTACCATTTGCATACTGTAGTGCCATATTACAGTCCGAATCTTGTTTTAATTGAGTTATAGTTTTGAGCTATTTCTGCGGTACTAAGAGGGCGGTTGTATATTTTAAAAGACGGTATTCTACCGTTGAAATAATAACTACCAGCTCCAGAAAATTGAGCTATAAATAAAGTTCCTGTTCCTGTTATATTATATCCTGTACTTGTTCCACTTAAAGTTTGAGATACTCCATTATAATACATAGCTATAGTACCACTACTATAGGTTACAAGAACATGTAAGTATTGATTTAAAGGAGGTTGAGCATTAGTACCTATAGCACCTCCATGCATATATATTCCTCCAGTTACTGCATCTAAATAAGCATCTAGATTAGAAGAGTTATTAGTTACACACCAAAGCCTATGGTTTGCTGTAACAGAAGCTGCTCTATATATAACCATTTCTAGAGTACCATTTGTTCCTATAGCCCAAGATGGACTACTTGGTATAGTTGAATAATCATTAGTTCCATCAAAAACTATAACTCCTCCATTTATGTTACTAAAAGTAGGTCCATTAATTAAAGTAGCATTATTGCCCCTTCCGCTTACATCAGTCCAAGTAGTACTACCGCTAACATAACTATTCCTGTCAGCCGCATCTAAACATAATATTAGTCCTGATGTAACTATTGATGGTCCATTTTCTATTGCCATAATTAGCTTATTTCTTGTGCACGATATTGACGACCTGTTGGGTCTTGAGACTGTAGTTCTGTAGCCTTAGCTTGGCACTCAGGCTCATTGTCGTATTCGTAGATTGGATCTCCTGGTTGAAGTTGCGCTACCCATATCATAGGGTTTCCAGGTATGAACTCCATTTGTACTTGCCAGATCATAGATTGTTGTTTTATATAAATATTACATGAATGTACCGATTGACTTGATTCTCCAACCACTAGTATTGGTCTGTACGTTGAAGAGAACATCTGATCCTACCAAAGATACTGAACAAGTAACAGGTGTAGTTGAACCAATGTCTAGAGTAGAATTGTCTGTGTATTGTACACTAGCACCGTTCCATACGGCTAGCATTTCACCTGTTCTAGCATTAGCCCCGTTAGATACGGTGTATTTAAAGAAGCCAGATGTGTAAGATCCTGTGGCTTGAGTAAACAAGTTGTTAGATCCAGCAACAGATGAAATTACAGTAGCATAGTCTGTTAAAGTGCCAGCAAAGTTTAGTGTATTCTGTATAGTAAAGTCTACAGCATGGCTAGAAGTAGCTGCGTAAGAAGCTGATGTTACTGATAGTGAGCTAGTAGTCTGGTAGAATAGTTGACCTGTCGAAGTATTATAACTAACTACATTTACTTGGTTAGAGTTAGATAAGCTAGGGAATCTGATAGATCCTGTAGCAGTTAGGTTTGCTGTAATGTTAGCGTCACCTGCTACTGATAGTTTGTATTGAGGATTGGCGTCATTAATACCGACATTACCTCCTCCAGCAATGCGCATTCTTTCGGTATTGTTAGTACCGAATAGCATTGCTGCGTTATAAAAATTATTTAGGTATATATCATCTGTAGATGAATTTGTAACTATATTAAAGCCATTAGAATTTGTTGATAGCGATCTAATTCTTAAACCAACTTGGGAAGTACCACTACCAGCCGCTAAATCTAATTTTGCAGTTGGAGATGATATATCAAGGCCTACATTACCACCCATAATAAAGTGGTTACCTGAACCAGTCACTCTCAAGCTACCTGTAAACTGTTGTACATCAGTCAACTGATTACCAAATATATTGCTACCACTAGAGTAAACAATAGAAGATGTAACCGTCTGTACAATAAGTGTCTGAGCAGTTATAGTATTGTTGACTAGTAAGTTAGAAGCAGTAGCATTCTGTCTGATCAAGAAGTTGTCAGCAGAACTAGCTGTGGCCGCATAAGAAGCCGATACAGTAGTTATAGCGTGAGAAGATGTAACTGCATTGTTAGCCCAAGAAGCCGTACCAAACAAAGAACCTGTAAACGAGTTAGCATAAACGTTACCACTAACTTGTAATGTTGCTAGTGTTGGTGTTATAGTACCAATACCAAGGTTACTGCCTGAACCAAATAAAGTAGGGCCTGAACTACCTAGCTTAATACCAGCACGGTCTGCATTCTGCTGACCATATACACCAAGCGTGTTTGCTACGTTGATGTCCCAAAGCTCTGCGTCATCACCACCTCTAAAGTACATCGTGCCATTAGCATTGGCATAGATAGCATTAGTGGCTCTGATATCACCAGTTACATCTAACTTATATGATGGTGAAATATTACCTACACCAACATTAGTACCATTGTCAAATAAAGATCCGGTAGTAAGTGTTGTTGAGCTTGCCCATCTAGCTACATAGTTAGTTGATCCACCAGATAATGCGGCACTACTTGTTGTAGTTGTGAGTATATTACCATTACTATCAAATCCTAACACACCAACTAGAGTTGTGCCAGTAAACGCAGTCGTACTATTATAAGCAGGGAACTGAATCTGCTTTGTGTGCATATTAAAGTTAGCTACGACAGCATCACTTCCTGCATTTGTTCCTCTTAATAGTCGAGTTTGATTTTGGTAATTATCCCACATTGAAGCAGAGGTATAAGTACCTCCTTGCGCTTGTAGTAATAATTGACCACCCTCTCCTGCACCTCCTGCCGGAGCAGGTCCTAATACTAATGTATTTTCATTAGCTCCTAACGTTGTAGCTCCTACTGTTAAGCTACCAGTTATAAGTACATTCTGGTTTAATGTGTTAACACTAGAAGCTGTTGAAGCAAAAGACGCACTAACTGCGTTTAGCACATAGCTAGCAGTAACTGAATTACTTGCCCAACTTGCTGTACCAATCAATGTACCTGTAAATGATCCTGTATATGAACCAGATCTAAATGATCCACTGAGTGCTGAATAGCTTGCACTTACTATCGCAAATGATGCAGAAGCTGTAGTAAGTACTGACGCTGTTGTTTCAAGATTAGTAACACGAGTAGATAGTGAACCAGATGCGCTAGCATAGCTAGATGATACTATAGCAAATGAAGCACTAGCAGTAGTCAAAACACTTGCTGTAGACTCAAGATTAGTTGTTCTAGTAGATAGTGAAGCAGATGTAGTGGCAAAGCTGCTAGATACTATAGCAAAGCTAGCACTAGCAGTCGTAAGAACTGACGCTGTTGATTCAAGTCTAGTAACACGGCCAGACAATGAACTAGATGCACTAGAATATGATGCACTAACTATGGCAAATGACGCACTAGCTGTAGTAAGTACAGAAGCTGTAGACTCCAGATTAGTTAGTCTTATAGAGTTAGATCCTGACTGTTGGGCAAAAGAAGCACTTGCATTCTCAAGTGTTGTTACACGAGTAGAAAATGATCCTGAAGCCGTCTCTAAAGACGTTACTCTTGTGCTTAGTGATCCTGATGCACTAGCATAGCTAGCACTAACTATGGCAAAAGAAGCTGATGCCGTAGTAAGTACACTAGCAGTAGTTTCAAGATTAGTTAGTCTAATACTATTTGAACCAGACTGTTGAGCAAAAGAACTACTAGCAGTTGTAAGTACAGAAGCTGTAGACTCTAAATTAGTAAGTCTAGTAGAAACTGAACTAGAAACTGGTGTAAATGTAGCGTTAGTTATAACAGGGCTATTATTTACACTAAGACTTCCTGTTACAGTTACACTACCGGTAAACTGATGTGTATCAGTTAATAATGTGCCAAACTTAGTTGAGCCAGTTATGAACTCTGTAGAAGAAGTTATGTACTGGGCAATAATAGTCTGAGCCGTTAATGTTCCAGTTATTAAAGCATTAGAAGCAGTTACATTCTGTCTAACTAAGAAGTTGTCTGCACTAGAAGCGGTGGCAGCGTAAGAAGCACTTACTGCATTAAGTACATATGAAGCAGTAGATGCGTTACTTGCAAAAGAAGCACTAACCGCTTGTAGTACATATGATGCTGTACTAGCTTGATTAGCAAATGACGCAGTAGTTGCAAATGAAGCACTTACGGCTTGTAGTACATATGATGCTGTGTTAGCTTGTACTGCAGACGAAGCACTTAAAGCATATGATGCACTAACAGCATTGAGTATATAAGAAGCTGTGACAGCAAATGAAGCAGTAGTAGCTGTTGAAGCATTACCTGTTAAGTTAGCAACTAATGTAGAACTATTCTCCCATTTACCAGAAGTAGAGTTATATACTAAAGGTTGGCCGTTTGTTGGGCCTGATATATTAACGTCAGAAAGTCCTGATAGCGTTTGTGTTACAACAGAGCCTCCTCCACCAGATCCTCCTACTTGTCTAAATAAACCTCCAGGAAGTATAGTAAATGTACTAGCGTTGGTAAACACGCCATTACCACTAATCACAATTGAGCCTACATAGACAGCATTAGCTGCTGTATTTGGTGCCTCTACAAAAGATTCAATACTTAAGTTAGCAATAGCTTCTGCTTCAGTGGCGTAGATAGCATTACCATAATAAACTACTATAGCCTTAGTAACCGAATTAGGGAACCAGAATACTCTTTGTATAGACCAGTTACCAGCTCCGACTCCAGTTAATGTACCATTATTAGAATAGTTAGCAGGATCAATTGCTCCAAAACCTGCTCCTGCATTAGTTTGATAAACCCATGTAGAACCTGATTGATAGTATCTAAATATCTTAGATACGTTGGTTCCTGAATCTATTATATAAGACGGGTTGTCAGGATCAACTGTATAATTTTGTCCGTCAGCAAATGCAGTACCACTTCCAATTATTAAACTACCTGTACTTGATCCACTAGCAGCTAATGTAAAACCAGATAATTTTAACGGTCCAAAAGCACTTATGAATACGTTACTTCTTTGCTTCCAACCATATGCTAAACTAGGAGCTGTTTTTACTCCATTAATGGTAGAACCATTTTGGAAAAATACGTCACCGATTGGTATGAGCGTATCAACCTGTCCATTATAAAACGGTGTTCCTTGTGCGTATAGATTATTAGTATTATCAATACCAACAAAAAGTTGTTGATAAGAAGAAGTGAATGCACTAATGCTACCAGTTAAATTAGGCCAGTTTAAATATTGAATAGTTGGATAAGGATTGTCATTTAAACTTGCATTTAGGTCAACAATAATACCTGAACCACTTGATACCTGGTAAACAGTAGACGATTGAGTAGTAATTAAACCACCATTTAATAGACCAGTATATAAGTTACCTTCTATCCAACGTAAACGAGTTGTATTTCCATAACCTGATCCATTTTGCGTAAAGTATAAGTCGTTAGTAGATCCTGATACATAAATGTATGAAGCAGAAATGCTATTGTTTATATTAGTAGTTACAGGGTCAAATCTATGATAGCCTGACTGTCTAATATCACCATATATTTGAACAGAAGCAACAGTAGCACCAGGACCAGTAGACCCTGATATAATGATACTACCAGATAAAGTAGTATTACCAATTAGAGTGTTGTTACCTATTTGAGTAGTAGATCCAGTTACAAGTAAAGATCCTGTAATTGTAGTTGCAGAATTACGGAAAGTAGTAGACCCACTTATATTAATACTACCGGATAATTGTGTGTTACCTACTAATGTATTTGATCCTGATGTGAATAAACTACCTGTTACCGTCTGAGTACCTATGAATACATTTGAACCCGTTGTTGCAAATACACTACTATCTTTACCATCTAAGAAGTCAGCATTGTAAGCGTAGCTAGAACTAATAGCATAGCTTGCACTAGTAGCAAAAGAAGCAGATACAGCTTGTAGTACATAGCTAGATGTAACAGCATTACTAGCCCAACTAGCAGTGCCTATTAGTCTACCAGTAAAAGAACCTGTAAAGGAACCACTATTATAAGACTGGCTAAAAGCAGAATAACTTGAGCTAACAAGAGCAAATGATGCAGAAGCAGTTGTAAGTACAGATGCTGTTGACTCTAGATTAACAACTCTAGTAGAAACGGAACTAGAGAAAGGAGTAAATGTAGAGTCAGTAATAACAGCACTATTATTTAAACTCAAGCTTCCAGTTATACTAACTGATCCTGTAAACTGATGTGTGTCAGTTAATTGACTACCAAACTTAGTAGACCCTGTAATGAACTCAGTAGAACTAGTTATATACTGAGCAATAATAGTCTGGGCAGTCAAAGTGCCTGTAACTAAGACGTTAGAGCCAGTAATATTACCAGTTGTATTAAGTGAGCCATTAATAGTCTGGCTACCATTAAATGTATTTGATCCTGTAGTGGCATAACTAGTTTCAATAATGTTTAGTCTAGTACTAATAGAACCAGATGCAGAAGAGTAACTAGCTGACACTATAGCAAATGAAGCTGAAGCTGTTGTAAGTACACTAGCTGTTGATTCAAGCCTAGTAACACGAGTAGAAAGTGACCCAGATGCTGAAGCATAACTACTCGACACAATAGCAAAGCTAGCAGAAGCTGTAGTCAATACTGATGCTGTAGACTCTAAGTTAGTCAGTCTTATACTATTGCTACCAGATTGTTGAGCAAAAGATGCAGATGCATTTTCAAGTGTTGTTACTCTAGTTGATAATGACCCTGACGTTGAAGCATAACTACTACTAACTATGGCGAAAGAAGCTGACGCTGTAGTAAGTATACTAGCGGTCGACTCTAAATTAGTTGTCCTAGTAGACAGTGATCCAGACGCGCTAGCATAACTGCTACTAACTACTGCAAAAGAAGCTGATGCTGTTGTTAATATAGACGCAGTTGACTCAAGGTTTGTTAATCTGATGCTATTACTACCAGATTGTTGAGCAAAGCTAGCAGATGCGTTCTCAAGTGTCGTTACTCTTGTAGAGAAAGATCCTGAAGCACTAGCATAGCTAGATGATACTATAGCAAAAGAAGCACTAGCTGTGGTAAGTATACTTGCAGTAGTCTCAAGATTAGTCGTTCTAATGGAGAGTGATCCTGAAGCACTTGCATAACTGGCAGATACAACAGCAAAGGACGCAGAAGCAGTTGTTAGTACAGAGGCAGTAGTCTCAAGGTTAGTTACTCTTGTAGAAAGAGATCCTGATGCTGAGCTGTATGAACCAGATACCACTGCAAATGAAGCAGAAGCTGTCGTTAATACACTAGCTGTTGACTCTAAGTTAGTTAGTCTTACGCTATTACTACCAGACTGTTGAGCAAATGATGCACTAGCGCTAGTCAATACGCTAGCAGTAGACTCAAGATTAGTTGCTCTAAGTTGTATAGAGCTAGAGAAAGTATTGTATGGTGTTAATGTTACTACAGGGTCATTGTTTAGAGCAAGTGAGCCTGTGATAGTAACACTACCTGTAAACTGATGTGTATCGGTTAACTGTGTTCCAAACTTAGTAGATCCTGTAATAAACTCAGTAGATGATGTAATATACTGAGCTACTATAGTTTGAGCTGTTAATGTACCATAGATAAGCGCATTAGACGCTGTTATATTTTGTCTAACTAAGAAGTTATCAGCAGAACTAGCTGTCGCAGCATAGCTAGCACTAATTGCAATATCAGAATTTATAGCATGAGATGCAGAAGTAGCTGTTAAACTATATGAAGCACTAACAGCGTAACTAGAAGTAAGAGCAGTTGGTGCGTGTGATGCAGATACAGCCCAACTAGATGTGCCATATAATGAGCCTGTAATACCTTCTAAAACAGATAAACTACCAGTTAACTCTAAAGAACCAGACATTATGTGCCTGTTGTTAGGGTTTAACTGTAGTTTCATGTTTGCTTCTACGTCATCTCCACCAACAAAGAAGCCTAAGTGACTACCATTAGTAGCAGCGTTACCAATGTGTAGATTATTTGCAATAGAGTAAACATAAGCATCGTTTGCTTCACCAATAAAGCCAGTATTAAAGTTCTGGCTATTAATACCCATGTCAATATAGTTACTAAATTCATTACCGTTATTAGCGGTAGCAACTATATCTGATGATGCTGATATACCTTGATTAGTATTTTGTATGTTAAGCTGAAGGTAGTTATTATGATTACCTTTACCAGTTATAACATTAATTGAAGTGGGATGGGTCTGGAAGACGTATAGTGCTTCAGGATCTCCTGCTGTAAAACTAGTCTCGTTAATAGCAATATGAGAACTAGACTGGTATATTACACTAGAGTCTACTGAATTAGGTGTGTCAAACTTAGCAATATAGTTAGTTGCACCATGTATATTAGCAACTGATCCTGAGAAAGATCCACTAAGATCTCCGTAAAAATCTCCTGTAAAAGAACCAGTTAAAATAGCTTGGCCTATAAAAGATCCTGTAAATGATGCTGTATTGTAAGACTGACTAAAAGCTAAGAAACTGCCAGATAATAATTGTATACTGGCACTTAATGATTGACTAGTTTGTAAAAAGCTACTAGATAATAAACTAATGTTGTTATTCCAACTTGCAGAATTAATCAAGTATGATCCTGTAAATTGGTTAAATGAAGCAGTAGTAGTATACGCCGGGGCTAATATAGCAAGAGACGCAGTTTGAGAAAGCGATGCAGATACTGCCCAACTAGATGTACCAAATAAGCTACCAGTTATACCTCCAAATACACCTAATGTTCCAGTTATAAATGTAGAACCTGTTTGAAAGAATGATCCTGTTAAGATCATTGTATCTATATTCGTATTGAATACGTCACCAAAGCTTCCTGATATACTAACTGAACCCGTAACACCAAGAGACCCTGTGATTTGTGTAGATCCAGTGAACTGTGAATTAGCGTTTACTCTAAAACCATACGCTGGGTCTGTTGAAGCAGTAACACTACCTGATGAGATCAAAGATAAATTAAGACCAACTACACTAGAAGCAGATATGTTTGTAATACCAGCGCCGTTACCAAAGAAAGAACCGGAGAATGATCCACTAAAAGGACCATTACCAGATTGTGCAAAAGAAGCAGTAACTGCTGAGCTAGCCGTACCAAATAAACTACCCGTTAAATTATTAGCAGTAACTCTACCATTGAAAGTACTAGGTCCATTAACAGTTAAGCTACCAGTTATGGTAACAGATCCTGTGAACTGTTGAGTATCGGTTAACTCGTCTCCAAATATATTAGATCCAGAAGAGTAAATTACAGAAGAAGATACAGTCTGAACGACTAATCTTTGAGCAGTAACTGTTCCTGTAAATAAGGCATTAGAACCTGTAACATTTCCTCTAATGTAAAAATCATCAGCTGTAGAAGCTGTTACGGCATTGTATGCCCAGCTAGCAGTACCAAGAAGTGAACCTGTAAATTCGCCAGAGAATGAACCAGTGAATGAACCAGTAGGGTTTCCTATTATAACAATCTGCTCGCCTGCTGATCCTGACTTCTTCATGAAGGCACGACCATCGTAGGTATTTAGGGCTATTTCCCCTAAATCCAATGAGCCTGTGTCAGGTATTTTACCTGGTACTGCGGATCGACGCAGTTTGAGGAACTGGTTAGACATGTGTCTGGTTATGTTAAGTATCTACTAGCGAAAAGGACTATATAGCCCACCACGTATAAATATCAATAATCTCCCAAATCCATAGTAAAGAATGATCCAGAATCACCAAAACTGTCGATGTTTTGGATGGTCAATGATCCTGTCATTGTAGGTGTAGATACTATTCTAACTGAACCAGAAATAACAAAGTCTGTTTCTTGGCTACCAGACAAAGTAAGTACGGACGATGCTGTGTCGTATTGTAAATTTGAGTATATTTGTTTGAACTTAAGCCTAGCCATTTTTATGCAAATTTACCTATTCCTAAAATAAGATCAGATTGATCAAAACTAAAGCCAAGCACGTTAGGATCTATTACTAAAACAGAAGTTACCCCTACTTCAGTAAAGCTTACGATAGCAGATCTTTCAATATATTGTCCGTTTACAAAGAAAGAGAAGTTGTCTAATCCGTTTGCAGGAAGAGGAGATGGAGGGATAGCCCAAGTCGCAGCAAATATAACTGTAGTTGGTGAGGAATATGTTCCTGTTACTGTTTTATTGATAGATAAGTAAACTAAAGCTGCGTCGTTTCCGGTTCCTTGTACAACAATATTCTGAGAATCTGTAAGTAGAACAGACTTAGGAGCTACGGTAGTAGAAGCAGCTTTAACAGAAAACTCTTCTAGGCCACTTGTAGTTTCAAGACCAAACACAATTTCACTAACTCCGTAGTATACACTAGCATTAGCTAGCTTTTTGTTTATAGTGTCAGGAATTAGGTATCCGTTTAGAGTAAGGTTAAAGTTTGTTCTGACCGCTCGGTTGTCACCTATTTCATAGGTTATAGAGTCTTGAAATGATTCTATCGAACTGTAGAACTGGAAGCGGTTAGGATCGCCCCAATAGCTTCTGGATGCAAAATTCAGGGCTTCGATAACCTTGTCCATCTGCTCTACGAAATAAGTCCATACAATACACTCGTACTCTACAGTAACATAGTCAGGTGTAACTGATACTACGTACTTCGTTTCAGGCGATCTACTATTCAGAACGTTAAAGTTACTGTAAAAGTTCCTCTTGTTGTATCTAGTAGCAAATGTTTGTACGTTGTGAACCAAGTTACCGTCTAGCTTATTTCCTAGATCTCTATTCTGTGTTACACTAGTCCTCTTGAACATAAGAAGAGGCGCCATCAACTTACCATTTTGATCACGATAGTAACCATCTGATTGTACAGCCTTCCAGTTTTCAGGTGTACCATAGATAATAGGGATAGTTACCTTTGTGTTGTTTTGTACAACAGATAGTTTAAGTATATCATTAAAGTAGTGGCTAACTGCAGAATCAATGTCTTCGAGTCCAATATAAAAGTCTTTCTCAGTATCACCTTTAACACTAATCTGATAAGCTCTGTTTTGTTCAGGCTGGCCTAGTTTAGTAGGTTCAGAGAAAGGTTTAGGTACAGTCCCTTCTTTAGGATCATAAGCAGGCCCTACGAGCTTGCTCATAAATTCTTGACGGTTCTGTGGTCTTACTACTTGTATTGACATTATAATCTTTCTTGTGTTATACCTAGTTTATCTGGGCTTGTGTAGTGTCCTGTTACTATGATAGAATAAGATTGACCAAAACCAGCAGCTCCATTAGAATAAGTATAGTCTGGGTCTTTACCTAATATCTGCTGATTTTCGTTAACATTATTCACTTCATAATAAACTTCGTTGTACATAACAACGTCTCCTACTTCTGGAACAACATTTGCTTCTATCAAATGATCTTTGAAGAAACGAAAGTCAACATCACGCTCTGTATCTGGACCATAGTCTGAACTTATCCTATTATAATCTCCACGAACTATTAACACTGGTATCAAAACAGGACCAATAAAATATTTTGTCACAGCTTCACCGTATATATTGACAGGCGTATCTGACAACATAATTTTGTAGTAGCCTACTTCTTGAGAAACAATGTCTTCAACAAGTTCTCTTGTAAAGATCTTGAAGGTAGCTACATCCCTCGTTGAACCAAACATTGCCATAGTTATCCCAGATATATAAACATCGGTACCTCATTTAAGGTATTCGATATCGATTGATTTTCAGATTGTTTACGCTCTAATTGTGCTTGACGACTTAACTGATCTAAATCGTTACGAAGTCTTTCTCTTAAAGCAGCTTGTTGATCACGACCTTTTGATACTAAGTCAGCACCATTTAATGTTACTTCAGCACCAGGTGCAGGTATCTGTGTATATTTTCCTCTAATCAAACCTAGTAACTCTGATGCTAGAGCTAATGTATACTCATAGATCCATTGTTTACCTGGGTGGTTGATCTGTGAATATGTAATATTGTTATATGGTACGTTAGATGGGTTAGTTACTAAATTAGCTGATCCTGAATAAGGACTATTATTAGCTATGCTATTTATTTCACTAAACTTAGAGTAGTCTATGAATACAACAATACCAGTTGCTTCTGGCCAAGGGAAGATAGTTAATTGATTGTTTGTAATAGAGAATGAATAAACAGAACGACGAACATTATTCGACATTTCAATCTCTTGTATACGAGCTATATCCCAATAGATAGGGAATAAAACGAAGTTCAAACCTGGTGAATATGATGCCCAACCAAAGTTTTCAGTCGCACCTTGATAGTTAATACTACCTCCAATATATGGATCATAGTATTGATTAATCGCAGGCTGCGCTTCATAATATATTCTGTTAATAACAATACGATCGCCTGGTTGAATTAAACTACCAGATAAAGCCCAAGCTTGTAGATCATATGTTTGTTGGCTAGCTGATAAGTATAATGGCGCTTTATATTGATTGATATAACCACCTACTTGAATAGGTGTACCATAGTTCTCAGCAACGGCAATAGTATAATTTAAATTAGGTACAACTACTTGATTGTTTAAAGCAGAACCAGTAGGTGAACCTTCTAAACTAAGATAGTTGTCTTTAATCTTATGTAAATAAACTTCTTCAGCATACACAGAAACGGCTTCTTCAAAACAAGCATAGAATGAACCAGATTGTAGTTCGACTTCCATAATAGGATATCCTAACTTTCTAGCACAGAAGTTGGCTACTTTAGGTCCATCAGCTTGGTATATACTATCATTATCGTAAAAACCAAATGGTGTTGATCCTGATATCGGACCCGCTGTGCCATTCCATATTGGTGTAGTTGAAGTTGAAGCCATTAATCGTGCGCTTTATATATTTCAAGAATTTGTTCTACTATAGGATCTCTATGATTCGTCTTTAGTGTAACTACTGAAAACCCATTAA
>Ga0315909_10006259_pt1 | contig 13479 bp, 17 predicted proteins | sample LakEriMetagenome_11_FD_203527 | JGI IMG/M metagenome (GOLD analysis project Ga0315909, IMG submission 203527) | Freshwater fungal communities from buoy surface, Lake Erie, Ohio, United States - Buoy 2 MA125 | ecosystem: Environmental > Aquatic > Freshwater > Lake | place: USA: Lake Erie, Ohio...
AATAGTACCAATCTTAGAACGAACAAGACCAGGAGCAGTCCAGTTAGATGCATTACCACGTGAGAAGTCAATACCCACGTTAGCATACAACATACCCCAAAGTGCACCATCACCTCTATCAGCTGCTGCTACAGAAGCTTGATCTGGAGATACAAGTTTTAAAGTGTATTTCCAACCAGCACCATCAGCAACTGGCTCACTCATAATACGAGCAAGAACACCAGACTGAGATACCAAGGTGTAAGGGAAAATAAACCACTTGTCAGGGAATGTTAAGGTAAAGGGAGCTCCACCTGCACCATCACCTACGTTAGCGATTACAGGACGTACATTAATTTCGTGTGTTTTAACACGATACTCATACTCATAACGATCGATAGAACGAGTATTACCAACTCCTTCTGTAAGGAAAGAGAGAGGGAACTTCTTTTCTTCACGACCAGCCAAGTGAGTAATAATCGGAGATAACTCCGCAGGACGTTCCATAAGAGCATTAACCAACGAGTTAGTGTCGGTCATTTGTGCATCATTATAGTACGTTTTAAGAACTTGCATTAGTGCCATGATATTTAAATTTTAAAGTGTTTAATTGCGTTTTATTCAAACAGCCTCTTTACATCCAGTTGGTCTGGATCGAATTTCTTTATTTTCTTATCTACCATACCTTGGTTTCTAAGTTTCTCTTGACCTAATTGTAATTTACTTCTAAGGTTATTAGCACTTTCACTCTTAGCCTTAGTTGTAATTATATCAGAGAGATTAAAACCCTTATATAATAGATAGTCGATTGCCAATTTAGTTTCTAGAGGGGCATTACCGTAGTCCATATCTCTTTTTGTATTTCCCTGCTTATTTACAGGGGCAGAGATATAATCAAAGAATTTAGATTTCTCTTTTTCAGGGATTTTAATTCCTGCAAATTCTTTTCCTTCATCTATAGTATTAGCCACTCCCTCCCAGAACTCTTGTTGCTTCTGTCTATATTCAGTTTGTTGCTGTTTCTGCATCTCCACTAACTGCTCTCTTTCTTTACTTTGAATAGCAGCTAATTGCTTCTGAGCTACAGTAGCTTTATCATATAGTTTACCTGTATCTTCATAATCCTCAAGCATATCTTTGATGAATTCATCATCGTGCCCTTTAGATTTGAAGTAGTCAGAGATTAACATCTTCTGCATTCGTGAATCATTTTTATCAATCTCCATTTGATTATAATCCATCCCTGGGTTATAAGCTTGGAAGAATTGTTCTGAATCACCACCTGCTAAGACATAATCCAGATGTTTTTGAACTAATGGGAATTGACCAAACAACTCCTGAATTTGATCTTCAGCAATATTTTGAGCAATATCCTTAGTAAACTCTATAAGTCCTTCTTCGGTATCAGCATAATTATTTTCAAGGTCATAGCCTAATGCCTTTGCAATAGACTGAGCAATTGAGGATTCTGATTCATCATCAGTAGAATTATCTACTTCATCATCATCTTCCTCTTTTGTATTTTTTCTAGACGGCTTAGAAGGTTCATCATCTCCTTCTTCGTCATCTTCTTCTTCTGAACTTGTGATGTCATCGTCCTCATCTTCATCTTTAGAAGACTTGTTTTTAATATCATCTTCAAGTTCGTCAGAAGCAGTGTTAGTTTCATTTTCTTTTGTTTCTAGACCATCCCCGATAAAATCGTCGAATGTAATGTCTGAAATACTTAATTTTTCTTCGTTTTGTTTGGTTGCCATATATACAAAGGTATTTAGATATTAATTAATATTTCTATAAAATTATCTTTTATACTTAGCTTTATTGTATAACACTCTGTTCTTTAATCCTCCTTTTAAATAGGTTTTAGTTCCTCCATATTTTTTAGAGTTTTTGTCTTCTTCTTGATTAGTAGGTCCAAACATTTCCTCTTGACCAAAGAAATTTACAGTTTCCTGCCAAGGAATAGTTTTAAAAGCTATTTTAGGTCCACTGTTTGGAACCATATATTTTATTCGTCCATATTTCCCTAATCCAGGTACAGCACTAAACATATCTAATTCTTCCTGTAAAGTTGGGGTTGATCTTCCTGATCTTTTCCAGGATTCATAAGCCCGTTGAGCATCATCATGAGATAATACTCCAGTAAAATCAAACAACTCTCCAATATTTTCTAATTTAGAATCAGGTAAATTGTGAGTATCTCCAGACATTAAAGCTTTTTCTTCATCTGTCAAAGGTCTTGTTTTTTTATTTCTATTAGAAAGATACTCATAATATTCTTTTTGCTCTTTCTCAGGAAGTAGAAAAGTAGGTTTAACTCCACCTGTCTGATACCCTTTTAACTTCTGAATTCTTAAATAATTTTCTTCTCTCTGGTCTGGTATCCTATTTTCTTCTATTTCATTTTGAATTCTTTCCTTACTAAATGGCTGATATTTACCATCTTGATAAACTCCTACACGGATTTGATTTCCGTAAACTCCAGGTTGAAGTTGGTATTTATAACTTAAGGGTGATGAATTAATTATTGAAGTCATATCCCCTAATGACGGAGGATTTGAGTTTATACTTAAACCTTTATATGGGATAGTTTGTAAATTAAGTTTTTCTCTATATATTGGTTCTTCAGTTGGTTCTTTATATTTTGGAGTAAGCCTATTACTTGGGTCAGCCCCTAAATAAATAGCATATCCTGATGTAGGTTTTGGTAATCCATTATTTAGTCTTGTTAGTCTAGAAAAAGCTTTAGTAAATGGATACGGCTTATCTAATAACTCTTGGGCTTTTTGAAAATCACCACCATTAATTGCAGCGTCTATTTCTTTAGACTTATTGTATGCTACTTGAGGGGCATTATATACAGCTAAACTATCATTATAATTTTGATTAGCTACTCTAAACTCTTCTGGATCTGTATAGATTCTTTGATGAAATCCTCCTTTCTGATACCCTTTAGCAGGAGATTCAATTAGTGTTGAGCCTTCGTTAGCTCCTGTAGGGAAGTTAGCTATTCCTGGGGGGACAGCCTCAAATGATTTTACTAAGTTCCCTTGATTGTCAACTTCTTTTATATCTATAGGGATTTTCATCCCTACTGTATTAATAACTTGATTAGCCTGAACATTAGGGAAAGACATATCAACATTAGTAATATTGTTATTATGATATGGTCTTAAACCTTGCTCTTGCTCTTGTGGGGTTTGAGCAACCACTTGTTGATTCTGAGGTTGCTGTAATTGTGACTGTTGTTGCTCAGCAATAAACTGATCTAATATAGCAGGGTTTTGAAATACATCTAGTATTGACCCTGGGAAACCAGAGGCCTTTACTCTCTCAAGTAATATCCTCCTAGTCTGATTATCCATTATTCTTTATTTACTTGTTGAGCTTTTATCTCAAGTTCTCTCTCTTTAAGAGCTAACTCTTCTTGCTTAATTTGGAAATCCTGCAGCATCTTTTCTAAGCTTGCACTATTCCCATTGAATGAAGATTCTGCAGCAATAAGAGCTTTCTCAATTTGCATCTGCCTATCTTTCTCTTTCTCAACTAACTGCATTTGCAAGTTCTGTTGTTGCATTTGCATTTCTTGAGCCTTTGCTTCTTGTTCTGCTTGCTGTTGAGCTTTAGCCAATTCTTGAGCAGCTTTTTCAGCTTGAATAACTTTATCTTTAATTTGTGCAAAACTGTTACTCTCGAATATTGATATGATAGATGACAACGGTGTTCCATTTTGTAATGCTGCTTGTGCTAAACTTTCTATCTTCTGCATTCTCTCTACATCTTTTCCTGCATCAGATACAAATATCCCGTACTCACTCTCCATATGAGTAAGTGGTTCTACATCTACATCATCTACACTTCCGTCAGGGAGAACATACATAGACTTCTTCCCATTTATCCAAGCAACTTTAGAGTAGTCCAGTAACCCTTGTAACTCTCTTTGCTCAAACTGTGAGAACTTCCTAAATAAGTCTTCAGTTATATGAGAGGATTGTACGATACTTTGTTGTGATGTAGCCTTCCCTTCATAGGTCCCCATCTGACCTTGTCTCTGTCTAGTTACCCCACTGACTTTCTCCCACTCAACCATTATAGATTCAAGGAGAGTTAAGTATTGAGATATTGTCTTAATAGACATATCAAGAACAGACTGATGTTGTGGGGATAGGATTATCCCTTCTTTATTATAGTCAACCCAAGCAATACCTGTACCTTCCACAAAGTACATGAACTTATCCATATCCCAATTCTTAGGGATCATGTTAATATCAAATTGAGCTATGATATCTTTACTTCTAGCAATAGCTAATTCAAGTCTGTACTTGTAGATATTATAGTTCAACTGGTATGGAATTCCTAGGCTGACTATTGAAACATTCTGAGAGTTAATATCAGAATATTTTCTTCCATTAATTGGGAGTTTACACAATGAAGGATTGTCTAAACTCGTTCTTTGATTAGCTACAGGGTTAACTCTAATGTAGAATCTCCCATCAATTCTGGTTCCCTCCCACACTTCATTAACCCACTCCCACTCTATCTTAGCCCCTAAGTCTTTAAGTTCCTGAGGGATTCTAAACCCATCTTCTACAGATACTGATTCAGGGACTCCAGTCATTGGGTTAATATAAGACATAAACCCAATCCTTTTTCTGCTCTTCCAATATACTGTTATTACCTCAATCAATCTATTCCTGTTCATATTACTATCAGCCCCAGAAGCCTGAGCTCTGTATAGTAAATAAGCTTCAGATGATGTATGAGTAGGGTTCTCTAAATCCAATACCTGTTCTTCAGATAAGTAATCCCCATAGGCATCTATAATAGTTGAGGCATGTGAGAACTTTCTGATTATAGCCCAGTCTGCATCTTCTACAAAGTCGATATCAGGGTCTTTATCAAAGTCTACATCCATTGGGTTAATTACCTCATAAAAAGGTTCGTTACGTCTAACCCCTTTATGTGAGTAACACTCTCCTGCTACTAAGAAATGAAACCATTGCTTTTGAAGCTTATCATAGATTTCATTAAAGTACATTATATAATTAAGACTGGCTTGTCCTCTAATAGCTCTTCTATCTTTATAGGACCTATTGAATTCCTCCTGGATTTGCTTTGGGAGAGGGGGTTCCTCAACCTGCTCCTGTTGCATATCCACCTGCCCTGACTTTACTAACTCCATCAAAAACCGTTGTCTAAGATTCTGGAGAATTAAATTTTTTAAAGCCTCTTCTTTGATGCTGACTGCATCTGAGTTCTGAACGGTAACAGTATACTCTAACGGACGTTTTGATTTCTCCCCAAGCAATAGGTCTATGATAGGTTTGATGATGGGGTAATTCCTCATCTTAGATGGGAAGTGACTTCTTGTTTTTCCGTATGGCTTTAATACATAGTTGTAATCCTCCTCATCGATTACTCCATTGTAATAATCATACATGGATTTCAAGTAACTTCTTCGTTCACTTAACCCAAATTTTGATAAGTCTATGAATGCATCTACACATTCTTTTCCCCACTTTTCTGTTTTCTGAGATAGAGGAATTCTTTGCTTAGGTATTGAGGCTTGTCCGAACATTAATACAAAATTACTTTACTTTAACATTAGAGTCTAATTTAATACTCTTTTTAGTATATTATTATTACTATAGCATTATCTATATATCCTATCAAACCAATCATTAGTAGAGTTATCGTTATCATCTAATCTTAACTCTTTATTATATAACTCCCTTGTATGGTACATCCCTACCATTAACGCCATCACACGGTCGAAGTTCCCCTTCCTGTTAAACTTAATTAACTCTTGAAGTAAAGCAGGGTCATAGATCTTATGCATGTTCAAGGTTACATTCCCATCTTCGTCAGCTCCTCTCCCTGATATCAGCCAGTCACGAATATACAACTCCCCTTGAGCTTTTCTTTGCTCTGTCATATGCATCCCATACTGACGTTTAACTGTTTTACTCCTAAGCTCTCTTTTATCCAGCATCTCAAACTCCTCTTGTAACAGATGAAGTTTTCTAAACCTTTTAGCATATGCAATAACTTCCCCTCGGTCATTCTCAAACCCAATCTTAGCATTATAGAACTCAGCTAACATAAACAGATTTCTATTATACTCATCTTGAGTTTGTGGACGGCCTATGTATGAAGCTACTATCATATCATCAGGTTGAGAGACATTATTAGGGACTTTAATTACATAAGCAGCCCCTAACGACATTGAGCTCTCAGCTTTCCCTTGAGCATATGGGTCATGACAGATGATATATAAATTTTTAGGGGTAATCCCATCTTTAGTTTTGTATGGGGCCTCATATATAACAGGGCATCCACTCAAGTCATCATCTTTCCTGTGAGGGAATTTATGAATAGGGTTAGCATCAGGGCTTGGGGAGAAAGCTATCTTATTTTGAGAGTCATAATAAAACCTCCCTGCAACCCCCATCTTCTGCAGATTGTTAGCAATAACTTTATTGTACTGCTCTTTTAATGAGTTAACATCAAACGTGTTTGACGTTACTTGAAGTGTTGCCTCTTGAGGACTGAATGGGTGTTCAGCTATATACTGGTCATGAGATTTTGGGTCATTAGCTTTCTTCTTTTTCTCTCTCTGACTTTCCTCATACTCAATAGCTTCTGCAGTTAAGCTATTCCCATCATTATCCATAAACCCATCAAGGTTTTGATAGATAGGGACAAAGTAACCACATTTAGTCCCCATAGCCCCTGCATCCCACTCATTGTCAAACTCATAGCAATCATAAGCTTCAGGGTGGTAGAATAGTTCTTCTAATCCCTCAAATCCAGGACCTTCTTCCCCACCTGTCCCAAAAGCAATCATTGTCCCAAGAGTTTTAGAACCTTGTTTCATTGTAGGCATAGCTACCTCCCAAGCTTTAAGTAACCCTGAGAATGAACCAGACTCTTCAAAGAAGATTAACTCCCCTGCTTTACCACGTATTTTATCTGGGTCATCTTTTAAGCTAACCCCAATTATTTGTGACTTAAACCCTAATGCTACGTCAGCCCCATTAACATTTTTTTTGTACCCTGATTGCTTATGCATCTCTTTATCAGTCAATCTAGGTTGAGTCCAAGCTGTATTGTCATCTACAAAGGATAAAATATCCCAAGTCTTTGACAACAACCCATCCCCAATAAGATATTGTTTATCTGATGCAAATACAAAGTTCTTTGAGTTACGGACATGAAAGTAATTCCTAGCTAACATAGCCCCTGCTTTGTAAGAGAAACCTTTACGTCTGGCTTTTAATACAACCATATGTTTATTCTCTTTTCTGCAGTTATCTATTGCAGTAAAGTACTCGTAATCCCCATCATAAAATGCAGGGAATGTCCTCTCCCTTTTAGATATTGTAGTCCCGTCTTCTAACTCCTCATCTATAGCCCTATCAATTGGGCAATAATTTAAGTAGAAGTAATGATACCCTGATATTTTAACCCCGTTTACCTCATACCCATATAAACATCTATGTTGCTCTGTATCCCAAAAAGTATAGTACTCTTTAGTCCCTGGGAGGCTGTCGGTATAGTATCCCTGCTTTAGATATAATTTAGCAGAAGGGGAGAATAACTCTGTATTAGTAAATTTAATCTTATTCACTGTACTTATTAGTCTTTACCCCTCCCCTATTTGGGTTATCTTTAGCTTGTTGCTTTTGAACTAACTCTTCCAGTCTGTCTAATCCTTCAATTACCTCCCCAATTTTAGATAAGTTAGCAACTAAATCTTTTGCTTGATAAAGTAGCTTTCCGTTCTCATCCATAGCCGTGAGATCGATATCTTTGAAGTATTTCTCTAGTTTATTTACTGCAGACCTAGCTGATTTAAGTAATTTAACAGCATGAGTTTCTGATAACTCTCTATACTTAGTCAGTCCTGCATGCAGAAGTGGGGTAGACTTTACTTTTAATTCAGATAGTAGCTTATCTCTCCTCTCTTCTTCATCATAAGCTGCATAACTTGACCTATGATCTGCATAAAAGTAGATAAACGCCAGCTCTTTCACACTTAACTTCTCAAACTCTGTGATAGTCAAGGCATAAGGGGATGGGATAACTACATTATTACTTACTGTTAGCAAGTCTTTCATTTTTCTTTCTAGTTTTCTCGTTTAAATGGGCTATTCTCCCCTTTTTTGCATGAAATTTCCCAAAATATTGCAGCCTTACAGATTGAAAATCCCCACTTTTCATAATTTTAGCTACGTATTTGAACTGATAAAATATAATCTCCTCAACTTTCTGCAGAGGAAGGTTATATTTAGTAGCCAGTTTCTGAATTATAATCTTCTCTTGGGTCATTCGTTGGCTTTTTAATAGTTACAGGCTTTCCCTCCTCCCCAATTGTAAGCTTCTCCCATCTTGGGGGAGTATCAGGGCAGTAATCTGTCACTCTGTAGGCTTTACTTTCTACTGGGCACCCACAAAGAGAGCATCTTTTGTTCTCATTTAAGTGTGGGCACTCGTGACAAGCTTGTAATCTATTACGATATTGCTCTTCTGTAGTGATTTTCATCCCGTTAGCAATGTGTTTAGCTGATGAAATAGCATAATTTGCCATCATCTGCAAAAAAGAAGGTAATTTTTTATCCATGTTATAATAAGTAAGTTACATCTATTCCTCTATATTTTCCAGTTGGGGACTGTATTACAGCTATTATCATATTGTTATCCTCTAAATTAAATATGCTGATAACATCTGTTGGGAGAATCTCAAAGTCCATTATTTGACTGTTATTTGATAGTTATTATGATTTGACAATTCTCTTTTTTTAAGCCAGGGAATAATACATACCCATCTTTAGACTTAACAATAGCTTTTTTATCTTTAAGTCTTTTGACATAGTTATTCAGAGTATTGTAATCTTTGATATTTAATATTTTAGAGACTTTCTTTTTATTCTCTGAAGAGCATAGATTAACCGTCTCCCCATGATCTACAAGAGCTGCAAGTACTGACATCTCCATAGAAGTCATATTAAATATCCCGTTAAATACTTGAATAAACTTTTTAGTTGAGTCTACAGTTATATTAAATTTCCTCATCTTCTAAGTTATTAAGTTCTATTTTAGCTTTTCCGTCTATTAAATGAATCTTACAGCTTTTAGAGTAAGAGTTAAACTCTGTAACATAATCCATAATAGATTCCCTAGTGCACAAGAATGACAGAAAAACTTCAATCTCTTTAGCAGCTTTTATAACCTGCTTTTTTAACTCTATTGATGATGTATTCCCTGATTTAAGTTCTTCGTAGTCTTGTAATGAAATAGTTACACTACCTGTCATAGAATCCCCATTATCATAAATTCGTTAACTGCTACATATTCCACCCCATCAATGGTCAATATAACCCCAGATGTTTCAGGGTGTACGTAGACAGTGTCTCCTTCTTTAACCTGTTTACATTCAGGTCCAGCTTTGACTACTTTTAAGATATTGGTTTTTAAAGAATCTGCAGCTTGCTCTGATAAGATAATCCCGCTGTCAGTAATTGTTTTAGTTGGGAGTGGGAGTACAACCCAGTCTCTAGTTGGGGTAAAATTCATAATGTTTTAATTTGCTAATGCAAATATAAAACATTTCTTTATATAACAAAAAAAATTATTTACTCCTCGTCATTAAATAATGACTTAATCCAGGCAGGAAGAGTAATTGTGATAATAGTTAAAGCCTCATCAAATATCCCATTTATCTTATTTATAGCCTTCTTAGTCCACTCATTATGCATGTAAGTGTCTACTGTAAGATAGATTAAAAACAAAATAATTGCTATTACGAATATCAATATCATATCCCAAAGATAATATAAATTAGAAAGCGGCAAAGTAAATTGTTGATAAAGTTAATCCTACCACCCCTATACTTAGAACTGTATTCTTAAGTTTGAGGATAGTTATCTGCTTATTAGCAAACTTTAATTCCTGCTCTAGCATATCATACTGAAAGCATTTATTATTATAAGCATCCTGAAGAGAACTCAGCGCTTCATTCTTAAGTAAGATTACTTTATTTAACTCTTCAGTCTTCTTCTGCTCAAGCTTATAAAGCTGGTTAAGGGAAGCACTAGTCTTACTCCAATACAGCATTGCTGCATGGTCAAGGTTTACCAGTTGTATCTGGTAAGGGGAGAGACAGAAAGTAGAATCCTGATTTGTAGAGGGAGTCTGACTCCTTAAGACTTGATTGAAGCTGAGAGTTGAGAGACTTAGAGTCAGAATTAAGTATGTTATAAATCTTTTCATGGTAATGTTTATTTACAATAGTTTGAGAGGTTTTGATTTTAGATTGAGCTATAGATAGTGAGTCTACTAAGTTTAGTATAGAGTCTGCTTTTATATTAGACTGCTGAACTATTTTAAGTAGAGAGTCGTTGGTAATATCTAGTTTAGTTTTAGTTCTGCCTTTGTAGTAATTGCATGTGATTACGGTCCCTATAGTTATCAATGCTATAAGTGCTAACACGGCTGCTGTAAAGTTTCTTTTTGTTTTTTCCATCTTGTTATGTGTGTATTCTTACTTAACGGTCTAATCTTTTTGTATACTCCATCCCCAGTCCTAGAATCTCTAGTACCTGCATCATTAGTGTTTCCTTCTATGGAAACTAGTGACGATTGTTTAATCTCAATAACTATACCAGTGTGCCCAATTCCCTTGTATCTCCCAGGATTATTTTTAAACTTATCGTATGATAACGAGAGAATAAGTACATCGTCTGTAGAGTATGTATTCTTAAACTCTTTGTCAGTATATATAACATCCTGTCTGTTGTAACTAGATGGGGACCATCCTGAGATAGTGTGTTGGACTGAGCATTTGTTCAAGACCAACTTAACAAAGTATGAGCACCAAGCTTGTCCTTTTATCCATCCTACAGACCTCATATCTTTCTCAAATAAAGAGTCGGAGAAACCTTGATTGTTTCCCCCTCTCTCCATAATCCCTTTGTAAGCTAAACTCTGAGAGATTACGCAGTTGCTGACATTACTAGCCAGAGGATTACAAGGAATGCTGAGAATAATCCAAAGTAGACAATAAGATATAATTTTATTCTTTCCCATACTGATAAGCTAACAATTTTTTCTTTAAGTTCTTGAGAATAAAAGAATCTTTGTAACCCTCTAAAGTTAAAGTTAATTCCTAGGAATACTATAAAGTTTGCAAATACTAGTATCAACCCTGAGAGTATAACTTGTTGTAAATACTCTATAGATATTAACGGATCCCCAAAGTACTTAAGACTTAGTGACCCTGCTAAGAAGAACCCTAAGAAAGCTAGTGGGATAGACCATATCCCATCAAATAGCTGTAGTTTATAAAGTAATCTTTTAATCATAATTTTTATTCTACCTCCTCAATCGGGGTGTCAATATGTGGGACTAATGAGCCACAAACCCCACACCCCAATGATTCATAATGATGAGGCATAATTTGCTCAGCAGTTATATTCCCTAATGATTTGTCACAAACCTTGCAGTATATCTGTAATCGTTGCATATTTATTATGATGAGTAAGTTGTTGTTGCTCCTGCCCCACCAGTACCCCCAGTTACCCCCGAACCATTTGTCCCTGCAGAGCCTGCTGTTGACGTCCCATCAACTTGAGTTATTGTGTTAGCTGATAAATTAATGACTGTTATTCTACCCCCATTACCTCCACTACCTCCATTCCCACCTATTCCTGTGCTAATTCCAGCTCCTCCATTCCCTCCAGTCCCTCCGTTAGCAGAAATAAATGTTGCACTTCCTGAGATAGAGCTGCATACAAGATAGACATAACCTCCACCTCCTGCACCTCCTCCACCGCCTCCCCCAGAGGCTGAAGCACCTGCTCCACCTGCCCCTCCATCTCCTCCACGAACAGAAATAGCGGAAGCATTAGTAGACCCCCCAACAGTTACGGTTTTGGCAAATAGTACAATAAGACCACCACCTCCACCCCCACTTCCTCCAGCTCTTCCTGCTCCTGTACCTCCCCCTGAACCACCGCCCCCACCTCCGTGACGACCTCCAGCAGTTGGGATGGCAGATAATGTTTGAGCATTATTAGATTGATAAACATATCTAATAAGCATGGAGTTAACATTATTTGCCCCAAGATGCAATGTTCTATAGTAAAAATTAGCAGGGGTATTTGTATTTGCAGTTTGTCCTGCTGCTCCAGTCCCCCCTAATCCAACAGCAGCATTTCCTCCGTTTCCTCCCGATCCTCCAGCTCCCCCACAAGAATGATAACTTGTCCCTAAGGCAGTTGAAGAACCTCCATTTCCCCCATTCAAATTTGCCCCAGCAGCTGCAAGTCCCCCTATTCCACCATTAGCAACAGTAGTACTCCCAAGATTAGTAGATACAAAGAATCCACTTATTGTTCTCCCTATTCCCCCTTGTCCAGAAAATCCTGCAGTTGCTCCTGATAATGTTCCGTTGCCCCCATTATTATAAATAGCATTAGCTCCAGCATTAGTTAAGTCAAGAGTCCCACTAACAAATATCCTATACCCATTTGCATTTATAGACCCTCCCCCACTAATTGTAAGGTCAGAATAAAATCTATCATCAGGTAAACTAATTGCACTTGTTACTGTTACTACCCCATCTCCCCCGTCCCCAAATATCCCTACTTGAGATATTGAAGTACTTAATGTAGCTGTTTGTACAAATGCAGTTGTAGCCAACTGTGTAGTATTAGTCCCAATAGCAGCCGTTGGTGCAGCAGGGGTTCCAGTAAATGTAGGGGAGGCAATATTAGCAGGAGTATACCCTAATATAGTTGGGATACTTTTAGGTTTCCATAAGTCAGGGGTTGTGCTTGTGTCAAATACAAGAACATCATTATTGACTGGGGCAACTGAGACTAAGTCTACATTATGTATCTCGTCTAACTCATACCCATTCTGAGGTTTAACATATATCTGACCATTCCCTGCATTGGCCCTTTCTACAGTCCCTATATAAACTAAATGGTTTGGGGCATATGGTTTTGTTGCAGTTAATGTCCCTGCAGTAGAGCCTACATATAGTATATTTCCTGGAGAATAAGACCCAGTATTAACCCCTGATATAACCCCTTGAGTAATTATAAATCCTTTTTGCCCAGCTGCTATACTGCTACTGAACACAAGTCCCATTGTTTGAGCTGATGTAGCATCACTAGAATTAGATGCAAGTTTAACACTCATCCTATTCCCTGATGACCCAAATGCATATACAGGTTGCCCTTTATTTATAGTAACTGAATCATCATTAGTTACATAGGCAAATAACTGATTAGGGGCTACCCCTAAAGTTTGGAAGTTAGTCCCATCATAAATTATAATCAGTTCTTGTCCTGATGCAATATCTCCCCCAGTAAGTTGAACATTAAACTCTTTAACTAAAGTTTTAGCCCCTAGACTGTTGATATTGATAGTGGAGTCATCATCACTCCCATTAGTAAATTTAACTACGTATGTATCCCCATCTGTATAACTAGA
>Ga0315909_10006260_pt1 | contig 13478 bp, 9 predicted proteins | sample LakEriMetagenome_11_FD_203527 | JGI IMG/M metagenome (GOLD analysis project Ga0315909, IMG submission 203527) | Freshwater fungal communities from buoy surface, Lake Erie, Ohio, United States - Buoy 2 MA125 | ecosystem: Environmental > Aquatic > Freshwater > Lake | place: USA: Lake Erie, Ohio...
TAAAGTCAATAATCCATAACTCACCATCAATTTCACAAACCAAATCACATGTACCAGCTACTTTTAGTTCATCTGAAAATAAATGTACTTCTGTTTCAATTAATTTAGGTTTGTATGTCTCCCAAAATTCTACAAAACGTAAAAACATAATCCATACTTCAGGATTATATTGTGGATAACCTTGTTTATTTAAAAATGATAATTCAATCCCATTTAAATAATCTTCAATCATTTCATGAACTTGAGTACCTTCTTCAGCAGCTTTCTTAACAATATATTCTGACGCATAACCTACTTTCTTTAACCAATCTTCAAAATATTTTCCTTTAGGATAAGTACCTAACACATATGTTACAGATGGATAATAATCACCATTTCGTCTATAGTATCTTGAATCTGGTAGAGTAATTTGTTTATGGTCTTCTGATATTTCTAAAATACGATCATATGATTGTTTAGTTTGGCTCATATTGTCATTAGTTTTTTCTCAAACAAATCCATAAATGTCAATGGTTGAGTAGTTTGTATTAGTTTAGTGAAGTTTTCAAATCCCATATCACTTGGGTCTTTATCTTCCATTTCAACAAGATAAACTTCTTTACCTTCATTTAATAGTTCTTCACAAAATGATAAAGCTTGTTTTATAGCGTCTTTATCTAACGCGATATATATTTTTTGTACCTCAGATTTTACTAGTTTCTTTTTTAGACTTTTTTGTATTGTTTTTCCTAGTAGGGGAATAACATTACGTTTAATGGCTAAAGCATCAAATGGACCCTCACATAGTATGATAGGTAACTTCCAATTTATAAAAAATTCAAATGGAATGATATCTCTGGATACATCTGGATTTTTATATTTGATTGATGAATTCTTATCAAAGTTACGAGCTGTAAAATAATTTAAAGAACCATATTCATCATAAGAGGGAACAATAATACAGTTGGAGAACTTCCCGCTAACACAATAACCTATATTATACTTGATAACATCATCAAGAGTAATTTGTCTGCGTTTTAAATAGCTGATAGCGTGCTTATATTCAATGCTATTATCTGGTTTAGACAATGAGATAAATTCTCCAGGTAATTCTACTCTTTTTGTTACCTCTGTTATCTCTAATTTTCCTGAATTAAATTTTGATAACGCTCTAGCCTCGTTTATTTTTTCTTTAGGGGCTTCAATTAGTTTAAATAATTTAGGAATACTACTACCTCTTTTATCACAAACCCAACAGTGCCATTTATGTTCACCTTTATCACTTTCTACTAAATTAATTTCTAATTTTGGTTTGTGGTGGTGACAAAAAGGACAATGGTAAGCGTAATTACCTTTAGAAGTTTTTTTACCTACTCCTAATACTGAGTTTATTGTTGATAATAAAGCTTGATTTACCATACTCTCAGTATATGAAATTATGACTGAGAGGCCAAATCTTTTTTGAAATATCTGCCTTGTATATTATCATTGTAACTGTAATCTACTTCTAAACAACCTGTTATGTACTGATATTTTGCCTCTAGGTATGAAAGATGTTTTGAGTTGTAAGCTAATTCTAATATTACCTTTACAAATTGATCTTCACCTAATTTTTTAACATCCTCTAATAATGGTTTGCAACTACCCCAATATGTTTTCCAGTCTGACTCAGCATATGTAACTTCTTTAAGTTTTTTACGGCCAGGTCCTGTTTGTTCAGCAATTGCTTTTTTGCCTAGTTTTTTAGTTTTCTTATGTGATAAGAATTTTTTACCAATATAAAATTGGTCTGTATCTTTATTTACTATTTTATAAACAAATCCAAAACATCCTTCAGGAAAATCTTCAATTTTATCTATAATTTTATTTCTATATAACCAGTTATTCATAATGATTAATTATAATTTGCAGTTTTAATTCCTGACCCTAAATCAGCTAATCCTTTTAATTCATTTCCACTCATACTTTTAGTTTCTTTTATAGCATAATCTAAAACTATTTTAGCTGGTTTTGATAATGATTTAGGTGTTTTATTATCACGAAGAGATTCAAGATACATTTTAGCTTCTTTTATAGCTCCTAATTCTTCTGGGGATTTGTTTGATTTTCCTGATTGGTCTAGTTTTAGTAAAAATCCTATAAGAACATCATATGATGTTTCTACATTTATTGAAGTTTCAGTTTTATTTTGGGTTGAGAAATTTTGAGCCATATCTTGAGCTTTTAAGCCTCCTAAAGAACCGGCTAAAGAAGCTAATCCTACTAAAATATTTTCTTTCCACCCTTCTTCAATATTGTTTTCATTCAATATTTTAATAATTTCTTCTTTAATAAGTTGTTTTAATTCATATTTTTTCATAATCTTATCTATCTAAATTTATTAATATTGACATATCAGTTGTTCTACTTGTAGGTAGAGGCTGAGATAATTTTGCTACTGCTAATAATTCTTGTGCTTCATTGTATAGACCTACTGTTGTAACATATGGAGAGAAGAATGAACTTGTTACAAAATCATACACTTGACCTCTTATATCTACACTACAAGTTGATACTAATGGATTAACAAAGTTACTACTAGAAATTAAACTTGGGTTTTGAGAATAATTAAATTCATTTTCTCTAACAGTACATTTGTATTGTGTCTCATATATTGTTCTTGAACTTTGGAAACTTACATTTATGTCATCTGTTTCTGGCCAGAAATTAAGTAATCCTTGATTTGTAATAACAACTAAACCATGAGAATAAATAATTATACCTTCATAAGAATTGTTAAAAGAAGTATCATATATATTTCCATTTCCATCATCTCTTAAGAATATATTTCCTAACTGGTTAGCTAAAACTACATAACTTACATCTGCTATCACAGTAGCAGTAGATGGATCAGCCGCGCTAAATTGAGGTAATAATACAAGATTTGAACCAGAATATGATAATTCTATAGCCTCTAAATATATAGTTGTTGAAGAGGTTGGATTTAAAGTAACACTACCTGAAGTAATAACAGTATAACTTCCTCCTCCATTATCAATCGCTAATGATAAAGTAATATTACTAGCTGTCACCTCTGTTATATATCCTGAAGTAACATAACTACTAGAAACATAATATGAACTTATTTGAGGAGCAAAAGAAGCAGATATGAAAATATCATATGGTTCTACATACTCATCTGTTGGTACAAAAAGAGTTCCACCATTAAACCAATTTAATTCATTTTCATTTACATTCCAATTGATAGGAATACTACCACTTCCATCTAATAATGGTTTATTATTAAAAGAGTTTTTATCCCAAACTGAGTAATTTAATGAAACGTCAACAGAACTAGCTGATGGTAAGTACCTAAAATCTAAAGCAAATGTAGACGGATTTATATAATCCCCATACAGTTGAGAAGGTATAGATAAAACAGCTACCTTATGATCAGATTCAGTAGGAAATAGGTGTCTAGAACCACTTTGTAATGTTGTTTGAAGATAATTATCAAATCGACTATGAACATTAGTAGTTAAATTACTTTCAACTATATTACCATTTAAATCTGTAACTATGTAAGTTCCTTCAGGATTTGGTAATTCATTACTATAATAAAGTTGCTTTACACTATTATAGATGTCTCTTTGAAAATAAGAAGATGAGAATCCACTTGAGGCAGTTGTACCTGTTGTAGGCTCTGTTGTTATCTCAAAAGACCCAGTAATATTTTTACCTAAAAGTCTTTCAATAAAAACATTATCTTCATTTAAAGATGCACTCCCTACAAAAGAAAAACTTTTGTTAACAACAAAGGGTGTGATTATGACATCTTGTGATGTTAATGATTTGAAAGCACTCATTCATTAAAAATCTAACTTAACACGGATTAATGCTTCTTTTGTAAAATCTTTTTTAAGTGGTTTTGATAATTTAGCAACACCTAATAGTTCATTGTTATCATTATATAAACCTACAGTAGTAATATATGTTTGTGGATTTTGAATAAATGCATCATATAAGATAGTACCTGTAGAACCTGAGATGAAACTTGGATTTTCAGAATAGTTAAATTCTCCGTTTCTAGCTCTTACAAATACAAAGTCAGATGTTATTGTTTCTTGACTATTTAAAGTAAATGATCCAACAGCAGTTGAACCTGATACTAATCCTCTATTTGAAGAGGTTTGATATAGTCTAATAGGATTGGCTACATTAGAATTTGATGTTCTTTGAGTTCCTAAATTAATACCTCCACTAACAAATGGTAAGTCTAAAGCAGCTGCATTTAAAATAATAGTTCCAATATCTGGTAGGAATAATCCATATGAACCAGAAATAGTCATACCAGCCGCAACTCCACCTCCAGTTTGAACACCTGTTGTAACAGCAAAACCATTACTACCAGTTACAATTTGGAATACTCTCCCACAATCTAAATAAGATACTACTGATGTATTATTACTATTATCTGTTAAAGTAATTTGGCTTGAACCTGAATATAAAGTTAAGTTTAAGCTACCAGGGAATAATGATTGTTTAAATCTTGCTCTATCTATTGTTAGAGCATAGAAATCAGATTGAACAACATCATTGAAATTAAAGGTAGCATTTTCATCACCATAGATTAAGTTACGGAATTGTCCATAAATTGTTCTTGTTGGTGATAATCCATTTATACCTGCGTTGTATAGTAATGAACCTGAACCATTTTGGTTACCATAGGTAACATTAAATTGAATTTCACTTAATGAGGCACTTACTCCAGCGGGGTCATATTGGTAAACATTTAAATAATAATTACCACTATTTCCATTTACTTGGACTGAAGAGGTATACATATTAGTTAATGTTGGGGTGTAACCACTCCAAGCAGGTGCTGTTATTGAGTCAGCACTTACTATAAAATCTTCAGTATCTAATCTTTTAAAAGCCATTTTTTATTATTTTAGCAATTTGTATTTCTATTAATTCTAACAGGCACTATTACTCTAGCACCACTATCTCTACCTACTACAGTTAATGTAGTTGAGATTTGATCTACTCCAGTTGGGAATAAAATATTAACAGTGGTAGCTGTTAGGTTAACGGTAGTACCAATTACTGTCTTAGACACGTTTGTTCCAAGAGTAGTTGTAGTATTTAAAGCAGTAGCTTGAGTAGTATTAATACCTACACCATTGAAAGTGTTCATTAAACGAACATCTGAAATAGTGGCTGTATAACCTGAAGATTCAAATGTTTGAGTTCCACCTAAATAATTTAATGTTTGAGGTGTAATAGCAAGTGAAGCACCTTGATTTAAAGTAATACTTGTATAACCTAAATCTAGGATTGGTAAACGTGAAGTACCTCTTGGTAGAGTTGTTAACAAATACTTCATTATTTGAGTCTCATCAGGAAATGCTTCTAATAAAGGCATACCATCAATTGCTTGACCATAATAAGCTGAACCTGAAGGGTGATTTGGATTATAAAGTGTATAATCAATTTCATCATCAGATAACGCAAATTGTGTAATACGGAATGAACCGTCATTTTTAGCTAGTAATTCTCTACCTTTTCTTGTTAAGATAGCATCTACTGTTACTATTGAGTTGTTAAGAAATCCCATTTTCTTTTATTAATTTTATTATAAATATTATGATATTAATCCTCTTTGAGTAAGGTCTTGAATTATGTCACTATACTTATCTGTTAGTTCTTGAGATACATACTCAGGTTGAATTATACCTGTAAAACTAGAACCGCTAACTGGTTTGTCAACATTTAAAACCACATATGTTCCATCATTCACTACTCTATAAACAATAAAGTGATCTAATATAGAACTTGTAGCCACAGGTGGTACTACTGTTAGATGTAGTCCATTTAGAGTAGATACATCTGTAATACAATGTTTTCTATTTTCATTGTATTGGAATCTAATATAATCTCCAGGTAATATTTCAAATGGTAAAGTTATATCTGTGAATCCAAAGGCAGAAGATGCTGTTGGAGTTATTTGTTTTAAATCTCCTGCAGTATATAAATTATATAATGCATTTGAACCTGTTAATACAGTTACTTCACTACCTGTAGTATATGTTCCTATACTCCAATATGAAGATGTAGCTCCTGTTTCTCCATTTATAAAACCATTATTAGATGGAGTTTCCTGTTCAACAGTAAGAGTTGTACCTGATATTCCTCCTGCTGTTCCTAATATCTGGATAGTAGATGGACCACTATTTGCTACTCTGAATTGAACTGTGAAGTAGTCATCTTCTTCTGTATCAAACCACTCAGTCCATGCCTCAGCATACCATCCATTAGTGTTATCTACTTCCCACCATTGAGAAGTAAAGAAGACATTACTTTGATCACTATTTTTTAAAATTCTAAATTGAAATTGATTAGTAAAACCATAAAATGGATTAAGTGCATTTTTTCTAACAAAAAATGATACTTTTAATCTTATTCTAGTATTTGCTTGATTTGTTGAGTAATTATTTAATTGCCAATTTACAAATGATGGGGTATTTGGGTTATTTGACCAATTTGTAGAATATAAATCATTTTGATAAGGCATGGTTATCCAATCTGTATTAGATATGGGAGTAGCAGCCAAATTACTCTGAAATTTAGCTACTAAGTCTTGAGTGGCTTCTGCTAAAGCTACTCCAGCTGCATTAGTAAAACTCATAGTAGGAATATAATCAAGATTTCCTGAGCCGGTTTCAGTTATTAAAATTGGAGATATTCTTCCTACATGTGTTATAGGATGTAATCCTACTAATGAATCATCATTTGGATTTGAGGTTGTTGTTGGATCACTTCCTATTAATCTTACAATAGCATTTTTACCTGGTTCAAAATTATCTATCAAATTATATAAAGCATTAACTCCAGGTTCTGGGTTAGATATATTAGCATTAGTATCTACTAAGTATTTAATGAAATAAGCTGTTTGTCCTATTAATTCAGGACCTGTTCCTCCTACTCCATCAAAATATGCTATGAAAGTTTGATTTTGTTCAACAGCTGGTAAAGCTCCTAAACCACTTCCATCAGTAGATATATCATTAAAATCTCCAAAAATAAAACCTCTTAAAAAATCATATCTACTTTGAGGTTGTAGAAACGAATTATATCTACTACCCCAATATCTTAATCCTGACCAAGCATAAGAAGAATAATTTGAGTCTTGTACTTGTGCTCTATCTGCTGTACCTGAAATTATTAGATCAAAATTTACAGGAGCTGCAAAATCTGTTGTATAATCCACATCCATAAGTTGGAATGAGAATTGAGGAGTCTCAGCGTTACCAAATAAAGCATTGTAATCATTATATTCAAAATCTATAAATTCTGGGTCAAAGATTACAAGTGAGGATGTAGCTGGATTAACTGAAGCAGATAATATAGAAGCGCTGATCCATAGTTTGTTTATAGTATATGTACCTGCTCCTGGTCTTCTAAATCTAAATGATATTGAGTCATTTTCTATAGGAGAATAATAGGAAGAGGATAATGTTAATGTAATATTAAAAGGATAATTTGTTTGGGGTCCTGTAATAATACCAGTTAATGTTTCTTGCTGTATTATCTCATTTGTATTATTATTAAAAACCTGAACTAAAGGCCCACCAGCTGGGACATTCCATGTTGCGTTTCCACTAATTTGGATTTGTATTAATTGATTAGGAGTATCATCTAAATCCCAATATCCTGAAGTTGTATTAAAATATCCTAAAGAATTTCCTCCTAGTAAAGTTACATTAGTAGGAGGAAAAGAAACTGTACTTAAAGAAAAAGCACTTGATGATTCTATAAACCAACTATAGTCTAAGACTCTATAATTTACAGAAGAAGTACTTTGAAATTTTGTCTGTATTCCATAGATAAAATAATCATTTTGTTCTTGAGTGGTATTAATAGTATATTCTATAGGACCTAAATCATCATAAGTGATAGTTAGATTTGTTAGTTGTCCTAAATAGTCTGATCTATCAAGGCCACCAGAATCAAATCTGTTGACTTTAATGTATTTAATACCTTGTCCAAATATTTCTCCGTATGTTGGCATAATTTTATTATCTAATAACTCCTGTTGCTCCTCCTGGATTTACAGCTAATGTACTTCCAGTATCAAACCATAAATATATTTCTCCTTGATTTGGAGAAGTATTTATATTTAAAAAATTATCTAAAGGTGTGATATTGCTTCTATAAAGAACAATATCATAGTTTATTTCTAAAGTTGATGGATATTTAAATACATTTGCTTCATTTAATTCTCCATTTGATGCTTCAATTATAGTTCCTGGTAATTCCCCATTGTAAAATTCACGTTGATCATCTCTTATTAAGAAAGTTGAACCACTAGGTCCTAATTCAAATTCAGGCCATGTTTGTTGTGAGTAGGGATATACTTGTTTTAACCCAAAATAAACATCTAAAGTAGGACCAATAGTAATAAATTCTTTAAAGAATAATGAGAATTTTTCTCCATATGAACAACGAACAATTTTAGATACATTAAATGGTGAATCAGCTATCGCTTGTTCAAGTATATTTCCTTGTAAAGAAGAAGACATTTTTAAAGCAAAATCATCACCTGATAACTCAGAACCAGTAGTATATAAGGTTATAGTTCCATTAAAATATGTTATTATCTCTCCATCCTCTGTCCATTCTACTTGTTCATTTGGATAGTAATTAATACTACTAATGTTGGAACTAGTTAAATAATTAATATAAGTACTACCTGATATTGCTATAGAAGTTCCTAAAACATCAAAAGGATTAGTTTGGATATCTGTTAAAACATTAAACTCATTAAATGTTCCACCTGTGCTACCACTAAAGAAAGCTGTGTCTATTGAACCACTATAAGTAACATCTTCCCAAGCCATTTGTGGTTGAGGATACTTATTTCTTTCTAATAAATGTTGTTTTACAACTATACCTGATCTTAGATTTGTTCTTGCAGGAACAAAATCTTTAATCATTTTAAATAGAGAATTGTCAAAGAACTTAATTAATCTTATATAATCATATAAGTCATATCTATCATAGTATTTCTTGAAATAATCAACTGCTAGCGCGTTTAAATCAGGGTAAGATGTAGCAGGTGAACTTATTTGTCTTGGGTCTCCAATATAATCTCCTATATTAAAGTAACCTAAAGAAGCAATAATGTCATCATCAACTTCATTTGTAGGTGAAAACGCTACCTCTAAAGCATTAACATCTGGTGTTTCACTTCCACTAGCTAAATAATTTTGCTCAATACTAATGTATTGTGATAATGTATTACCAGATTGTGTATAGAACAAGTTTATTTGAGGAAGTTCTTGATCTACTATTTGTATTTTATCTGTTACTCTATTTCTTAAACCAGCTATTGGTGAATTTAAAAATACTGTTTCAATATTAGTACTAAATATAGGATCATTCACCAATAAGAAATTACTATCAGAACTAAATGATTGAGTAGTAACCCAAGAACCTGTTATTTTAGGATGGATTGAAACTGAACCAGTATATAGTTCTCCTCCTAATGAACCTCTAAAGGCTAAATAATCTGCATAAGTATTTTCTCCTGTAGTGTCTACAGAATTAGGGTTCATTATAAAATCTTTAAATGAATTTATTCCTAATGGACGAGTATAATATCTTATTTCTTGAAATGAGCCTGTAAAATAATCATATGGTGTAGGTAGACTATTATTTCTATTACCAAAAAATGAACCATCTGCTTCTTCATCACCCCAATTATTACCTGAACTAATTACAGAAGATGATGCTAGAAAACCTATTTGATTTCCATCATAACCATCATATTGTAATTTATTTCCAGCATACAAAGTAAAGTTATTTGTATCATCCCAAGTAATCATTACTGACCACCAATTATTATCATAAAAGGGTAAGTATAAACTAGCAGACTCAGCTGGGTAATTAGTACTAGGTATAAAATCTAATTTAGCATATTGATAATAAGGATCAACACTTGAACCAGAATATGAAGCACTAGCATATGCTGAACCGGTATATGTTAATATTAAAGAAATTGCATCGCCTTGAGCAGAATTTTCTACTATCCATATACTTTGAGGATATGAAGGATTGTTTAGTAAATCTATATTTTTAAATCTAAATTGAACAGTTTCAGGAACAATACTTAAACCTGCTCCATTATATGATGAAGTAGGCCAATTTGGATTTAAAATCCAAGGAGTTTCAACATACATTCCTTGTTCAATATCTACTTTATAGTTGTATTGTTCTTGGAAGTAATCGTAAGTGGAAGTATCTTTGTCTCTACCTCCAAATTCACTAATTCTTAAAATAGTATCAGGAATACCATAAACATTTATTAAGTTACGTAAACCTGCTACTGTACCTTTTTGTTTTAATAATAAAGGTAAGTTGTGGTATAAACGCTTATAAACTTCTTTATTTACATCATCTAATGGTTCAAATAATGCCTCTTGAGATGCTGTTACATAATTGTCAATGTATTCATAAGGATATTCTCCAACATATGAGCCAGTTATATTATACCCAGCACTAGATGAAGGTAAAGTGTTATATCCAATAAAAGCACTATATAAATCATTTGTGCTGAAATTATTTTGATATATTTTTAAACCAAATGATCTTAATGCATCTGCTACTAAATCTTTAGAAATACCAAACTCTAATCTGTTGTCACCATTATATCTATTAGTTACATCTTTATAATATAACCATAGATTGTCATAGTGTTGACCAATCATATTAATAAAAGTAGTATATGGTTGGTTTTGAGGATCATCTCTTAGATAATCAGGTATAGTATTTACTAAGTAATCTTGGTTGTTTTGGTCAAAAATAGAAGCACTTTCCACCAAATTGTTATACCAAGTAATTACAGTAGCATTTGAACTACTTAAAAGAGTATATGGAGGTGTAGCTGTACCTTTAGGATATGTTGTTGAACCAGTTTCAAAATACAACCAGTATTCATATCCGTCAAAATTGTTAGTTATATTATCTATTTTAACCTGTAGTGTTGCTACACTTTCTGAGATTGAAGAAGATGTAGAAGACTGTAAAATAGTAATATCTGAATTATATTGTTCAATTAATTGAACTTTATAGAAGAAATTTTCTATTCTACTTTGGGCTGAAGAGAAATGTATAAAATCTGAAAAATCAGAGTAATCAACTCCTATACTAATACTTTTATCTTGCAGATATGATAGTACTTGTTGTTGAGAAGCTGCTAATCCTGTTGTTAATAATTCTTCATAGTTAACATAGTTTGTTGAATTATTAATTCTATCTTTTAAAGGTAAATCAAAATTTGGGCCCTTTAATGTAGGATTAGTTATAATAGGTGTTATAACTTCTGGTTGGAATTGTATATTAAAAGCCAAACCATCAGCTACTTGAGTAACAACCCATAAAGTATCTTTTAATCTAAATTGACTAGGTAATGCCTCATATAAGTTAATTAATAACTCAAAATTAGGTTTAGTATTATCAATTAAGATGTTATTTGCTATAATTAAACTGTTATTTCCAAAGTTTAAGTAAAAATCTTGGAAATATGTAGCGTTATTTAGTTTAGTTTTAAAAGTGTTATAGCTAGATTCTATATCTAAATTTGATAAAATATTAGAAGCTAACTTTAACTCAGTTCTATCCTGTGATATTTCTTTAATGAAAAATGCTCTATTATCTGAAGTAGAGTTTAATTCATTATTTAAAAAATTATAGATAACATTGTATTCACCATTTGTGAATCCTTTTGCAGTTAAATCATTTTCAGGATTAATATCTACACTATAAACAACAGAGGCATTAGTTGGAGAATAATCATTAATTATTTTATAATCAATGAAATTCTGATCAGTTATTTGAAAAGATCCATCTGTGGATATAATAGTATACTCAACATAATTACTAAAAGGATCAAACTGAGAAGATATCTCTTCTAAAGGAATTAAGTTAATATCCTGATTAGAGTAATTTTGAGTCTCTAAAGTATTTGGATCTATATTTGTTATTATTGTTGCCATATTAAACTGATGGTATACTTCCTGTTGGTACTTGAGATAATAAAATAGTTTGGTTTGCTGCTAATAATTGTTCTCTTAAAGAAGTTATCTCATCTAATAGTATTTGAATATCTTCACTTATAGCTTCTGTTCCAATGTAATCTCCACTTGTTCTTACAAGATAAGTATGGGAATTTATATTTCCTTCTACTGGGATATCATAGAAAATTGTATTGTAAAGATTAAAAAACTCTTCAACACTTATTGTATCTTCAATAGGTGGTGTGGGAGGTGTGACTTGTGAGAAAGAAGTATCAATTGTCTTCTCATAAGCATCTTTATTAAAAACAACTCTATTTAAAGGGTAATTAGCCATTAACTATTTTAAAATAATAATTATCATCAAAAATTATTGTTGAACCATCTATTACAGATTTAATTAAAATCTTATAATATCTTTCTGGTTCTAATCCATTCATATAAAGTGTGAAGTAACTACTAGTTCCATCAGCACTTAATTGAGTGTATTGATTATCAAAATCTATAACAAATTCATTAGTATCCAAGTCTTTTACAGCATAATATGAAGCTGTTGGTAAATAATAATTTGTAGTGTAAATAGAAGCAGTTTGATATACTCTTGGAGGATAAGTAGGTCTAGCGTTTACTCTAAACTTATTTATACTTTCTGTATAAAATACACCTGGGTTTTCACTCAGCATTACTGTTGCAGTTTGAGTATTCAAAATAGTACTAGTTGAAGAACCAGTATTAAAAATATAATCTCTCCATCTAAACTCTAGTTGTGGAGGGTATATAGTGTGAGTGTCAATAGAGAAAAATTTCATCTCTATTTGATAATCAGTATCATCTACAAACTCAACAGCTTGTTTAGTTATTAAACCATTATTAGCAATTGTTCCACTATACCATGCTTTAACCATGTTAGTGACATTAGTATTAATATCACCTGAATCAGTATAAGCAAAAGACTGGGTAGAATAAATAGGCAAAACAGTAGCGTTAGCTGAACCTGTAAACCATGTTCCACCTCCTAACTCTGAGCTGTAAGAAGCAGTAACATAAGCTGCAAATCCGCTTGTAGCCCAAGCTCCACTTCCTGAATATGTTCTCCAAGTCCAACTCACTCCATTTGTATATTCTGGAGAGTAAGAGTATTTACCTGTTCCCATATCCCATGCTCCTGAGATAGGATAGAATTCAAGAGTTGTATCTAAATTTAATCCTTCTAAGTTAGCTATAAATCCTCTAAAATTTGCTTGCCAAGTTGAACCACTAATTTTATTACTAATAATATCAGTGATTTCATCATTAGAGAATTGTACTAAAAATCTACTAGCTTGAGCAGTACCTGCTATATCAAGATTGGTAGAAGATTCTAATATCTCATCTAATCCTGTATTTCTATCAGGATATAATGAGTATATAGAAGCATCTTTAGTAGGGAATATTTTGTAAACTGCC
>Ga0315909_10006264_pt1 | contig 13473 bp, 11 predicted proteins | sample LakEriMetagenome_11_FD_203527 | JGI IMG/M metagenome (GOLD analysis project Ga0315909, IMG submission 203527) | Freshwater fungal communities from buoy surface, Lake Erie, Ohio, United States - Buoy 2 MA125 | ecosystem: Environmental > Aquatic > Freshwater > Lake | place: USA: Lake Erie, Ohio...
TGATCCAATTCCTCCCCCGCTTTTAGTGGTGGATTGGCTTTACGTTGTCTATCACCGCATCAGCCGTCCATTTCCTCCAACTGACGCAGGTAGGCAAAACGTTCTTCATCACTGGGTTCACCGCCGAGTTTTTCTAACAAATCCTGCCATGCTGCGGTGAAGGTATCGGCAGGGGGTGGCGTGTCTTTTGATCTGGCGATCAACCACGAGAGCGCGAGGAAATCACTGAGCCACAAGTGGGCGGTGGAAAACATCAGCTGCACCGCTTCCTGGGGGCTGCCGGTTTCCGCTTGTTGCGGGCAATCCAGCTCAAAGGCCCGGGGATGCGCCATGATGCGCGCCACGTAGGGATTGCGGCACAGGGCTTGATCTAACAAATCGTTCGCCAGATCATCCTGCCAGGAACTTGCGGCCTCGTGATCGCCGCTCTGGTGATAGGCCTGCTCGGCTTCATCCGCCGCTTCGAGAAATCGCAGGAGCGCACGATGATAGAGCACGATGGTGCTGTCTTCCTCGGCGAGCCGATCCAGCCACGCGCGTGCCTCGGCGAGCCGTCCATCGGTCAGGCTCAGCGAAAACAATTTTTCCCCCACCCCTAACGAATCCAATGGATCCACCTCCCAGACCTGAAGGTAGGCCTGCTCGGCCTCGGCGAGATCGCCGAGCATTTCCCTAGTGGCAGCGCGACCGAACATGGACCAGAGATACGGCTGTATTTTGCCCTTTTGCCAGGTCAGGGGATCACGGCGCGCGGCGGCGATTTCCTCGGCCAAGGTCTCCTCGGCGTGTGCGATGGCCAGCTCATACAGCGCGAGTGCCGCTTCCGGATCCTGCGCGTTTTCCGCCCGCTGCCACAGAGTCATCAGACGCACACTGGGCACGGCGCAGGTTTCGAAAAACTCCTCGATGCTGCGGTTTTCCGATTGCAGCCGCAGCCAGGCCTCCGCCTCTTCCGCGGTCTCGAATTGATGGTGTTCGAGAATCGCATCCAGATGCTTGAGCCATTGTTCGATCGGTTCCGCCATGGATGATGCTCCGCCGCGCGTGCGCGAGTGTCAAACAAACTCACGACAATTCCTCAGGTGATCCTCATAGTTCGAGTCCTTCACCAAGGCCTTCGGCACAAGAATCTTAATGAGTTTGTCCCGCAGGGTGTGATTGCCTTGATCGTTCATAGTCTTGGTCTTTGGGCTGTAGCTCCCTTAGACGAAAGACTCTGAACGGAACTACCCCCCTACAGAGAAAGCTCTGGGCTTGTGCGGGAAATGATCTGGCGATTTGAGAGAAGAGATTTTATACTAGCAATGGCGGTGCGTTATTAACGACGATTTCACATTCTTTTTATGAAGAATTAACGAACCACGATGCATCCTACATGCGTCACGGGATTGATCGGCCATGAGTTTGATGAAGTCTGCCGTGAGAACTAGAAAAAGAATATGAAAATGAAATCAGATACGGCACTTGCTGCCACTTGTTGTGTTGTCAGAAAAAGTCTTTGCTTGTCCGCCCGTCGGACAGCGTTGCTTTTTTCCCTAGCTGTGATTCAGATGGCATCTGCGGATGCCCCTTCCTGGATCGATGGTCTGTATGTGAAGGGCTTTGGCGGACTTCATTTTCTCCAAGAGGGAGATCTATCAAAAGGCGCTGCAAGCGGAGATGGCTCATACGATGTGGGGCAACTTTTCGGCGCTGCGTTAGGCAAGGAGCTTACGCCCAACTGGGCGCTGGAGCTTGAGTTCTTCTACCGCTCGGCCGATATTGATTCCATTTCAGCTGGTGGTCCATTTGAAGGGAATCTTGGCGGTGATTTCGCATCGACCAATCTGATGCTGAATGGAATCTACACCTTCACCAAGCCGGACGGCACGGCGCTCTGGGGCAGGCTGACACCTTATGCTGGAGTCGGGATCGGATTTCTCCAAGAAGCTGATATCGATGTGACCATCGGCGGAGTGGAGCAGGAGTTTGATGACAACTACCTTTTTGCCGCGCAGGCGTTGGCTGGCGTTTCTTATGAATTATCCTCCTCGTGGTCGATCTATGCGGAAACTCGTTACAACTATGCGGGATCGATCGAACTGGAACCGACCGCGGGAGGCGCCTCGGTGGGGGCTGACTATAATGGATTTTCTTGTCTTGCGGGTCTTCGCTACAAGTTTTGATAGCTGAGTGGAAAATCGCTCATCATCGCGAAAAGCAATGTCGTCACTGGCATTTCTAAGCGCGACGATGAGCCATCAAAAATCGAATTCCTGATTTTGATAAAACATGGTTTTCCTTTATAGTCCGCAAGATTCTTGTATGGATACATCGCCATTATCACCCATTTTACTTGTAGAAGATGACTTGGATCTTGCGGGCAACATTCAAGATTACTTGGAACACCGCGGTTGGTCAGTGGATTATTCTCCGAATGGTGCTCTTGCACTTCATCAAATTTTATCGAAGGAATACTCTGCAGTCATTTTGGACCTCCGACTGCCCGGCTTGGGTGGCATTGAGCTCTGTCGGCGATTGCGTTCGGAAGTAGGCTCATCCTTGCCCTTATTGATGCTGTCAGCGGCGGATCGACTGGATGATCGCTTGGCGGGTTTTGAGGCGGGTGCTGACGATTATCTGGTAAAGCCATTCGCTTTGCCTGAATTGTTCGCGCGCCTTCAAGCACTGATCCGCCGCTCCCAGGCCTTTTGCCCCAGTGTGTCCCGAATCCTCCGCTATGCGGATCTGGAACTTGATCGCGATTTGCGAACGGTGCGGCGCGCTGGCCAGCTTCTCACGATCACTAAGATGGGATATGAGTTGTTAGAAATTCTCATCCTACGTGCTCCGACTGTAGTGCCGAGGATGGACATAGAACAACACTTATGGCAAGGAGAGCCGCCCGGGAGTGATGCGCTCCGCACTCATCTGGCCGCGCTGCGCGCGGTGGTCGATCGACCGCCATGGCCTGCGCTATTGCACACGCATCGCGGAATTGGTTATCAACTGATGCTCGGAAAAGAAGAAGATGGCTGAGACTGCTGACATACCTCAGCCCCGCTTGGCGTCGCGCATCCGCTGGCTGCTCGTGGTGCTGGCATGCGCCGTAATGGGGATTTTTAGTCTGGGTGGTTGGATTTTATTGATCGACGCCGAAGATGCCATCCAGAACAACTACCTCGCGCCGTTGATGAGGCAGCTGGCCTCAGCGCCAAAGGATGCTTCCATGCCCAAAGGAATCACCCGCTACTGGAGTGCTCGGGAGATTTCTGTCATTCATGACTTGGAAGAGGTTCCTGCAACGAATGAATTGCATGAGTTTTTTACCGACGAAGCTGGAAGAAACGCAACGATGCCAAAAAACATCCGGGATCGAATGAACCTGTGGTTAGGGGAAGACCGGGAAAGGGAGTTTCGGTTGTGGTTCGAGCCAGCAAACTCAGAACATGAGGCCGTGTGGGTTGTGATGGATCTGGGCGATCACGAGTTTTCCGACGCGAACCTCGGCACTGTGCAAGGTAGGCTTGTTTTGCTTGCGTGCGGTATTTTTGTGGTTGCGATTGCCACGAGTAAGGTCATCGCGAATTGGGCATTGCGGCCGATTCTTCAGCTTGCGGGTCGGGTGCGCGACCGTGAAGCCGATAGAGCGGCATGTCGCTTTGCCGAAACTCCATTGGCGTCTGGACTTCCTATGGATGAGTTCGGTTATTTGGCTCGGATTCTCGACGAGTATCATGAAAATCTACGACTAACGCTCGATCGCGAACGTCGCTTCATTGCCGATTGCAGCCACGAATTGCGAACTCCAGTCACAACGCTCAATGGTGCCGTTGCCCTATTACGCGATCTTCCTGCGGATGCGGAGAACCATCACAGAGTGCTTGCCCGGATGGAACGAGCTGGTCGGAGAATGGAGCGACTGATTCAAACATTTCTCATGATTGCCCGCGAAAACCGACTGCCTGAGCCAACGGGCGAAATCGCTGTTGAGGAGCTTGTGCAGGAAGTGGTGGATGAATGGCGGGCACTGCATCCGACTCACCCGCTTGTCGTGCATTTTCAACCATCGGAGGTCGTGCGACTGCGTTGCGATCGTGAGGGTCTTACGACACTGATTCACAATATCGTTGGCAATGCATTCAGTCACCTTCGTCATGGACGGCTTGAGATCTCATGGCACCATAATAGTGGAGGCGCGCACATTTTACGATTTGAAGATAACGGGCCTGGGCTGCCTGAATTTGCCGAGGAAGCCAAAGACTCTAACAAAAACTTCGCTACGGCAAGTTACGGACTAGGCTTGTCATTAGTGGAGCGGCTCTGCATCGTCCAAGGCTGGCAAATAGACAAACGGCCCGGAAATACGGGAGGCACCGTGATTGAAATCACGCTGGCAGTGTGATCGCTCGATGTCATGCATGCGCCGGCATTCTCGGATTTGTTCAAATGCCAGATTCTTGTGCGACGTCTTTTTCTTAGTATCATTTGCAAGATAAGAGAATCAGATAAAACCTTATTATTTTTTAAGTAAAATAAAACGAATGATCAATGATTCGTATTTTATGAATCATTAATTACGATACATAAGAGTCATAAGTCAACTTGCTGATGATAGCCGAAACGATGATTCTGAACGCACGTCGCGCATTAGCAGTGTAGCGAATTTTTGATCGAGAAAATTCAAGACGAAGGCCTCGGTCGCATCGTGATGGAGGCGTGAGATGACATCGATGCAAAATCCGCGCGCAATCAGTTGGCGGGCGGTATCGGAGTCGATACCGTGGGCACGCAGGTAGACATTTTCCTCATCACTGATCTGAGCGCTTGTGCTCCCGTGGCTGCATTTCACATCATCCGCATTGATTTCTAGGCCAGGCATGGAGTTCGCTCCGACGCCCGCTCGCGGCTGTCAAGAATCGCGGTGGAAATAAAAAGCATTGCATCCCCGCATGGGGCGAGGGAAGGTGCGTGGTCATGAATGCGAAATGGATGCGTGTGCTCGGTGCGATCGGACTTGCCACAACGGCAGCCTTTGCCGATGCTCCGGCGATGGAAGAAAAACAAGCCGCTACGTTTGTCACCATGGCCTTGGCGGGCATCGATCGCGAGTATCCGTACAAACCTGGAAACGTCCTGCGCGATGCCGCGGACATCGTGGCACCCCGAGCAAAACACCCGGTGTTTTACGGACACTTCGATTGGCATTCCTCGGTGCACGGGCACTGGATGTTGGTGCGTTTGCTGCGATTGCATCCCCAGGCACCGTGGGCGAAAGACGTGCGCGCCATCCTCAACAAACGCTTCACGCAAGAAGCACTCGCGACAGAGGCGGCGCATTTTACGATCAAGGAAAATTACGGCTTCGAGCGCATGTATGGCTGGGCCTGGGTCATGCGCCTGGGCATCGAGCTGCGCACCTGGGAAGATGCGGATGCACGGCGCTGGGCGCAGTATGTGCAACCACTCGAAACACAGTTGGTCACTTTGATGAAAAACTACCTGCCGAAGCTCGATTGGCCGGTGCGCTGTGGCTTTCATCCGGAAACTTCCTTTCCGCTGGCGCAATTTCTCGATTGGGCGGATCTCACGAAAGACGAGGCACTGGCGAAACTGATTCGGGAAAAAGCGCGGCACTTTTATGGCAAGGATGTGAACTATCCCGTCTCCTACGAGCCCTCGGGCAACGACTTTTTTTCTCCCGGTCTCAACGTCGCCGATCTGATGCGGCGGGTGCTGAGTCGCGAGGAATTCTCCTCCTGGCTGAGCGCGTATTTTCCCGCATTGGCCCAAGGTCAGTTGGGAAACTTGCTCACGCCAGCGGAAGTCAGCGACCCCACCGATGGTCATCTGATCCACTTGGCCGGCCTCAATCTCACGCGGGCGTGGACGATGAAAGGCATCGCGGCGAACCTCGCCCAAGACGACCCGCGGCAGGAAATTTTGCTGCGCAGCGCCGCCGCCCACACTAGCGCCGGCCTGAAGCATGTTTCCAGCGGACACTACGAGGGCGAACACTGGCTCGCCTCCTTCGCGGTCTATTTGCTAACGAATGTGGGGCAGCCGTAAGGTCGCTCTCGCACCGCCGCCTTCACGATTGGTGAGTGTAATGCTGCCGTGATGGAGCTCGGCGGCTTCTTTCACGAGATTCAGTCCTAGACCCGTGCCTTTGCGGCCGCTGTGGTGATGGCGCAGGGAATAAAAACGCTCGAACACTTTTTCCAGTGCATACTCCGGCACGCCGGGGCCTTGGTCATCGATGTGGAGCAGCACTTCTTGGTTTTCCACCTGCACGGTAAGGTGCAACTCGGAATCGGCAGGAGAAAACTCCAAGGCATTTTCTAACAGATTCGCCACAGCCGCGCGGAGGATGAAACGATCGCCGCGGACCGAGACGCTGATCTCCGGCGCTTCCACGAGCAACCGCACGCGCGCATTATCGGCCGTGGGGCGTTCTTCTTCCACCACGCTCTGGACTAAACCAACGAAGTCGATCGACTCGGTGGCATCGAGGTGCGCGCGGCTCTCCACCATCGCCAGTTCCAGCAATCGCGAGATCAAACGCTCGGCCCGCGAGCTCTCGGCGCGGATGTTTTCGAGGAAACGTCTTCGTTGCGACTCCGGCATTTCTTCGTCCAACAATTCCGCCGCGCCGCGGATGGCAGCCAGCGGGCTTTTCATTTCGTGCGTCAATGTCTGCGTGTAGTGTTCGGCGTAGCGCTTGCCCTCCAAGGCCTCGCGCATGGTTTCGAGCGCGTGATAGAGCGCGTTCACTTCGCGACCGGCACCAAGCCTGGGCTTGGGCGGGCGTTGGCCTTTTTCCACGGCGCGCGCGTAATCGGTGAGGATGCCGATGGGTTGATAGACCCACCAGAAAACGGCGGCGATGAGCAATAAAATACCGATGCCAATGCTGATGATAGCGCGCATGATGACACCCCGTCGCTCCGCGATCATGGGCAGGGCGTCCGCTTGTTTTTTGAATACCGTGACCACCCCGCGCGGCGCCTCACGCGGGCCCAGGGGAGCCCCCACGTACATGATCGATGTGGTGGAATCCTCTTCCGCTTCGCGCGTGCTGCGAGCACCGTACTGGCCGGAAAGTGTCAGCCGCACATCGCGTTTGCCGGTGTAGTCCTGCCCTTCGCGCCGACCGCCATCACTGTCAAAAATCACGATGCCGTTTTGATCCGTCACATAGAGGTTCAGCCCGACCTGTTGTTTTTGCAGTGCGAAGATTTGCGCCTGGAACTCGTGTTCGCGGGCGCGGGTGAAGATTTCCCGCAATCGTTCTTTATCGAGCGTGCCCTCGTTGATTTCCTGCGAAACGAGCTCGGAAAACACATGCGCGGCATCCACCATCACTTCCTCGGTGGCCTGGAGAATTTGGGGCTCCACATCATCCAACAGAAACGAGGTGAGTTGATAAAATCCCACCGAAATCACCAGAGTGATCAGCAGCAGGGTGATGCGAGTGAGCCTCATGGGAAACGGTGTTTCAGTCCATCACCAGCACATATCCGAGCCCGCGCCGGGTTTGGATCAGATCTTCCGCCCCGGGTGAGGCGTGGCGCAATTTGGCGCGCACGGTTTTGATGTGCGCGTCCACCGTGCGATCCGTGACCGCACCGGGATCATACCAGGCTTTTTCCAGCAACTGATCGCGGGTGAAGACGCGGCCTTGATTTTCCAACAATACCAGGAGCAGTTTGTATTCGTGGGCGGTGAGATCGAGGCAAATGCCATGGCAGTGAATGCGCATCGCGACGGCATCGTGATGCAGTGCCTTGAGGGATTTCACGGTAGCTGGGGTCGGGGACTTCAGATCCATCGCCGTGCCCCGTCGCAGGATGGCGCGGACCCGCGCGGTAATCTCGCGTGGCGAAAACGGCTTGGTCACGTAGTCATCGCCGCCGATTTCCAGGCCGAGAATGCGATCGATCTCGCCATCGCGCGCGGTGAGGAACAGGACCGGCACCGCCGAGGATTCGCGCAGCTTGCGGCAGACATCGAAGCCCGTCATATCCGGCAGCCCCACATCCAGGATCACGAAGTCGAAACCCTCGTCGTCGAGCCGTTTCAAGGCATCATTCCCGGTCAGGGCATGCGTCACTACGAATCGGTCCGTTTGCAAGGCATAGACGAGAGTATCGGCGATCGCCGGTTCATCCTCCACTAACAACACACGTGTCATGGCGGGATGATGCGGGAACTGTGGCCTCATTCCAAGCCTGAATGCCGGACTTTGCAAAAACGTCCGCCGGGGCGCCGACGGGCGAATTTTCACCGATGCGCGAATTGCCACAGAAAAAACTGGCAAATCCCCGAGGTCTCGCCTAGGATTTCGCGAGCTTCCAACAGATTTTTTCCCACCATGGCTGTAAATATTGAAATGCCCAAGCTTTCGGACACGATGACCGAAGGAACTTTGCTCAAATGGCACAAAAACGTAGGTGATCGCGTGGAGATCGGCGATATCATCGCAGAGGTCGAAACCGATAAAGCTACCATGGAGATGGAGGCTTTCGATGAAGGCGTACTCACCGCCATTCATATCCCTGCGGGTGGCAAAGCAGCCATTGGCTCGATTCTCGCTGTATTGGATGGCAATGACGCGGCTCCCGCGCCAGCCGCCGCCCCCGCAGCCGCTCCTGCCGCCGCTGCCCCTGAAACTCCCGTTGCTGCTGCTGTTGCCGCACCTGCACCCGCTGTGGCGGCATCGGGCGAGCGCATCAAATCTTCTCCTCTCGCACGCAAAATCGCCGCATCTCTCGGCGTGACCTTGTCTTCCGTCACCGGCACGGGCCCGGGCGGTCGCATCATCCGCAAAGACGTGGAAGCCGCCGCTCAGAAACCTGCTGCCGCGCCTACACCAGCCGCACCCGCCAGTCCGCTGGCCGCCGCAGCATCCGCTCTGGCCGCCGCCTCCAAGGCCCGCAGCGTCGCTCCCGCACCTGCGGCACCCGCTCCGGTAGCGATCACACCCGTGGCGAAGGCCGATGACCAAATCATCGAGCTCTCCTCGCTGCGCAAGATCATCGCCAGCCGCCTGCTGACTTCGAAGCAGACGATTCCGCATTTCTACCTCCACGTCGAGGCCGATGCCGCGCCGCTCATGAGCCTGCGCAAACAAATCAACGACCAAGCCGCCGGCACCACGGGCAACAAGTATTCGGTGAACGATTTCATCATGAAGGCGCTCATCAATGCCACCATGGCCGTCCCCGCGATCAACGCCTCCTTCGGTGGGGATCACATCGTGCGCTTCGGATCGGTGGGTCTCTCGGTCGCCATCGCGATCGAAGACGGCCTCGTCACTCCCGTGGTGAAAAACGCGGAAACGAAGTCGCTGCTGCAAATTTCCCGCGAGGTGAAGGATTTCGCCGTGCGCGCCAAGGACCGCAAACTCCGTCCGGATGAGTTCGATGGCGGCACGATCACGATCTCCAACCTCGGCGCCTGGGGCATCGAGTCCTTCGATGCCATCGTCAATCCACCGCAAGCCGCCATTCTCTCCGTCGGCGCCGTGATCGAGAAACCCGTCGTGAAAAACGGACAAATCGTCGTCGGCCAACGCGTGAACCTCGGTCTCTCGTGCGACCACCGCGTGGTCGATGGAGCCATCGCCGCCGCCTTCCTCAGCGAGGTGAAGAAGCTGATCGAAAGCCCGGCTTTGATGTTGGTCTGATACAGAACAAATCAAATCCGCTGACCGCGCCGCCAGCGCGAATGAGTGTCATGTTTCGATAGAGACCTGCGCCGCCATCGTAATCATGGCACGTGCAGCCGTTGAAACATCTCGCCACTCTCGCCTGGGTCATGATTTGTCTGATCCCTGCCGCAAGCGTGGCACATGCGGAAGGAAATTTTAACATCGTCAGCTACGGTGCCAAAAACGACGGCGTCACGCTCAATACGGATGCCCTGCAGCGTGCCGTTGATGCTGCGGCGGCCTCCGGCGGCGGCACGATCACCGTGCCGCCGGGGCGTTTCCTCACGGGCTCGTTTGCCTTGAAAAGCCACGTGACCCTGCACTTGGAAAAAGGTGCGGTCTTGCTCGGCAGCACGGACCGCAGGCACTACCGGAAAATCAATTTTCACGGGCTCATCCTCGCTCACAAGCAACACCACATCGGCATCACTGGCGAGGGAGTGATCGATGGACAGGGCGCCGCGCTCGCGCAGCACACGATGCAATTGCACAAGGAAGGAAAACTGCCCAGTGCGAACGAAGAGGAACGCCCCACCATCATTCATTTCCGTCTCTGCGAACACGTCACCGTGCGCGGCATCACACTGCGTGAAAGCGCCTGCTGGGTGCAACTCTATCGGGAATGCACGCATCTGCTCATCGAAAACATCAAGGTCCGCACCTGCGCCGCCATCACCAATGACGGCATCGATATCGATAGCTGCGCACACGTCATCATCCGCGGCTGTGATGTCGATTCCGAGGACGACGGCATTTGCCTGAAATCCGGCCCACGTCCCTGCGAAAACGTTCTGGTGGAGCACTGCCGCATCCGCTCCAGTTGCAATGCCTTCAAACTCGGCACCGCCTCCGTGAAAGGATTTCGCAACATCATCGCGCGGCACCTGGACATCCACGACACCTACTTTTCCGGCATCGCCCTGGAACTCGTGGATGGCGGAGTGATGGAAAATATCTCCATCTCCCACGTGCGCATGAAAACCACCAACAACCCGATCTTCCTCAGGCTGGGTCATCGCAATGCCAGTGGCGCGGTCGGCACCATGCGCCAAATCACCATCAGCGATGTCAGTGCGGAAATCCCGAACCGTCGCAAAAGTGAAATGAACAAATTCCCCCCGTATTGGCGGCATCTTTGCACCACCCTGATCACCGCATCCATCACCGGCCTGCCCGGCCATCCCGTGCGCGGCGTGACCCTGCGCAACATCGATCTCACCTACGGCGGTATCGGCGATGAGCCCAAGGAGGATCACCATTTGTTGGACAAGCTCTCCCAAATCCCCGAGTGCGCGGCACAGTATCCGGAATCAAAAATGTTCGGCGTGCTGCCTGCCTGGGGGCTGTATCTGCGACACGTCGATGGTCTGGTCATGGAAAACGTCACCTTGCGCGTGAGCGGACGCGACTACCGCGCCTGCCTCGTGGCCGATGATGCCAAGAACCTGACACTCGATCACTGCCACATCCACTCCGCCGGCCGCGAGCCGGTGATGGTATTCCACAACGTGAAAACCGCCACCTTGCGCCACTGCAAACCACCCACGGGCACCAAGCGCTTCCTGGAAACGCGCGGCGATACCAAAGAAATCAACGGGCCGTAAAAGAGACGATCCCGCTACGCATCAAACTTACGGTTGAAAAACAAACGAATAGTAGGTCGTGGCAGCCATTTCAGCGGTCGTCATGCGGCGGGCTTGGTCCTTGCCCGTCCAGCTTTCCAGAAACAGAAATTCTCCACGCGCCGCGTGGTAGCCTACGATGACCGAGGCATGCAGCGGAGCCTTGGCATCTGGCCAGGATAGACGTTCTTTTTGCTCGGCAGGATCGGGCAGTGTGGCCGTCGGCTCTGCTTTCCATTCTCGCAGGAAATCATCGTGCAGCTGATTTCGTTGCTGGGAAAATCTGCGCCACACGATGACAGGCAATCCTTGATCGATCGCACGCTGCACCGCGGCGATGTCGAGTTGACTCTGGCGATCGAGGTGCAAGCCCGCCTCCGCTGCGACGGACTGATAGAGCCCCAGGATATCGGACCCCGCAGCACTACCGGTATTTTGAAATTTCCCCGCCACCGCGAGCCAGTCCTCATCGACATGAAGACCCAAATGGCGCGCCGCCATCGCCAGCGTATTCAAGCCACAGTAGGGCTGATATCCTTGCGGGATTGGTCGCAGCGTCGGCAGCATCACAGTGCCGTCGGATTGTTTTTCCACGCGCTGCCGCAGCAGGGAGAGACGGGCACGCACATCCTGATCCGCGAGACTGGCATCCAGCCACGTGCGCATGGGTTTTTGATCGGCTAACAGCACAATCCGAATGAGACGCGTGCCATCCGCCAGCAGCCGCACCGTAACGCCGGGCAATTTCCACTCCTCCCATTCCGCTCGCAGGGCACGGGTTTTTCCCACCTCGATCATCTTGCTGCGCTCCTTGCCCACGAGTGGTTGGATCGCGCCGCGCAGGCTCCCCAGCATGCGCTCGTATTCCGTGGCAAACTTCTTTTGTTTTTCCGCCATTTGGGCATTCAGTAACGCGAGCTGCTCCGCGCGACTCTTCGTTTTGTCCACTTCCTCGGCACCGGAGAAATAGCCAAAATACGAACCTGCATCGGCAAAGGTGAATTCCAGCGAATCGAGTTTATCCTCACGGTGCAGGGCGCGCACGAGAGTGACGGGCTCGCCAAAAAGAAGTGGCCGCGCCAACAAATGCGAGAGCCGAGCGGACTCGATCGCTCCCTCTTCCCGCCATGTCCCGGGCAGCTGCCCCCCATCGCGAATGGCGGCGATCAGGGGCTCTGTCAAATCCTGGCCATCCAAGGGACTCGCGGACTCACGAATCGCCCCCAGCACGGCATTAGGAATCGCCATGGCACACGGTGGCAAAACGACGGACCCTACGACAATCGACAGAAACCAACTTTTCATCATCATCTCTTACCACAAATCCCCCGCCGTTCAATGCAAAAGATCGCACCTACCTCAGGGGGCTTTGTCCGCAACGGCATACTGAATCTGCAAGCCCCGTGTTTTCCAGTATTGCTGAAGCGCCGTGCCCACCACAGTAGCATCCACAGCATAGGCCAGCGGCCGGAAACGTTGTTGTTTCGCACTCTCCTCCAACAGCGCGATCATCGACTTACGCCGCACCTCACCGCCATACAGGTGATAATGAACCATCAACAGCGCGATCGCGTAGGCCTGATAACGATCCTTGTCCGCAAGCTGAGCCATGAAATCCAGCCAGGCCCGGCCATCGAGCGGCGCGACTTCTGCTACCGAACGCACCATCACTGTCGGATCATCACGCTGATAACGCGCACGCATGTGATCGCGTATGGACATTTCCGGATTGGCAAAAGAAAAATTCCCTCCTTTCGTGTGCATACAGGAATAGTATTCCGCTATGCCCTCGGCAACCCACGCCGGCAGTCTACCAAGATGGCGATGCATGCACAAATGCACCATTTCATGCACGAGTAAATCCTCATTGTTGACAGGAGTCAGCCTGCTGCCCGCCAGTGGCGTCGAGGGAAAATAATGCGAGCCATTGAGAAAAATACACGACTTCCTCGGTTCATAAAAGCCCGCAGTACCTGCATGGCCCCCTGCCGCTTCATACTGTTTCGTATCAGGATAAATGGCAATCAAGGCCCTCTCGCCCGGTGGTGGTGCGTACAGCGGCAGTGATTCGTTTTTCACGATCCAAGTAATCGTCTCGGCAATTTGCGCCATGCGCTTGAGATCATCGACTTTGATCTCCGCAGGAGAAGTGATGCGATA
>Ga0315909_10006267_pt1 | contig 13469 bp, 21 predicted proteins | sample LakEriMetagenome_11_FD_203527 | JGI IMG/M metagenome (GOLD analysis project Ga0315909, IMG submission 203527) | Freshwater fungal communities from buoy surface, Lake Erie, Ohio, United States - Buoy 2 MA125 | ecosystem: Environmental > Aquatic > Freshwater > Lake | place: USA: Lake Erie, Ohio...
AACCTTTGGGATAATATTTTAGATCCGCTCCGTAATTGGTTCCTATATCTATGATACACATGTTTCTGTCATATGCCGGGAATTCTAAACTAATTCTCCTTTTGATGAATGGACCTGATCTTATTTAGAAGATCTTTGTTACCATAGATAGTATCTTTTAGAATCTCTTCTAACTCATGCATTTGTTTAACATGGGTATCAGTATATTCATCAGGAAATACGCTCATAATACCTGAGTATATTGATCTATTTAAAAAAGTATTGAAGTCAGGAGTCATACTTGGACTATACCACTTTGCGGCTTCAAGAACGGCATCTAAAACCTCGGGGAATCTTCTTTTAAGATATGGGTCGATGATTGATTCATTGATCCCCATTGAGTCATTGGCTTCATCGAATAACATTGTATTCGGATCTATCCCAAGTTTTTCCAAGCCCCATAGTATTTGATTATACTTCCCATCATATAAATCTTGGGTAAAATCTTTTCTGTGAAATGGTGTTGGGTCCGCTTGTTTGGTTATTGCTTTCTTAATCCAACCATCCTCCGAACTGTTTTCAACATTATATAGTGTAATAATATGTGAACCAGGTTCATCCAACCATTCTTTATATGTTGGTGATTTTGGATCCCCATCTATTGCTGGAGTAATGAATAACACCCCCGCATCGATTAGTTTTAAGACATCTAATGGTAATCTATCAGGAACTGTATTTCTTCCTTGCTCATAGTCATATACCCTTTTGGGAACACCCATGACCTCCTTGATCCTATCTATGTCTTCTTGTAAATTCATTATAGTAAACTATCGATAGCCGCCCCGATTTCTTTATATACAGGTTTATTTCCGTGAGGTTCGATTTTACCAATCGGTGGTTCTATAATTGTTGCCCCTTGACTTGCAAACTTCTTATAATATTCTCTAACGTCTTTCTCTTGCGTATTCTTTAATCCTCCCCATCCCCAAGATCCTTGAACCGCATAAAAATTGGCGTTTGGAAACTTCTCTCTAAGTAATGCGAATAACAATGAAATATTATCGGTTCCATACTTATTGAAATTGCCATTCGTACCAATCACAATTATAACATTTGATATTTCAGGACTCTCTTGAAATTGAGACAATGCATCAATTAACCATGATACAGTTTTTCCTCCTTGCCATAATGATGACATTCCTGGCTCGGTAGATATCCTTGACGCCTTTGTTGTATTCATATCCACGAATGGCGTTTGGGAATCACCTATGATGATATTCTTACCACCTGTTTGTAACACAACTTTATTGATCATGGTTTCTTTATTGGTTTCAAACTCAGAGGGTGTTAATCCATCTTTGAAAAACATATGTGCGGCTTTGGTCAATGGACCATATATTCCATCTACACCATCTCTGTTGGGACCGAAATTTCCTAAATCAAAATTCAGATCCTTTAACTTTTTTTGTAACTCTACAACTTTTGGATCAAATTCATAAGATATGTCAAAATTATCCATGTCATCAATGGATATTTCTTCAAGATCCTCTCTTAACCCCATGACTTCTCTAATCCTATTTATATTCTCCTGTAAGTTCATTTGGCTATTGGTTGGCAACGTAGTGATCATAAATCTCATCGTATATAGGATGGTTCTTTATAAACTCTAATACAATTGATTCTAACTCGTCACGTATTTTTAATTGTTCTTCATATTCCCCACCCATTTCATCGGCTAAGAAATCTCTTGTTGCCGTGAAAACGACTCTGTTTAAAAATTCATCGAAATTTCCGAACCTTCTTGGAGATAACCAATCATATGATGCTTCAATATAATCAAGCAAAGCATCCATTCTTCGTTTGATAAAAGTAATTTCCTTCGATTCATTCATTCTTTGTTCACTGTCGATTTCCTGAAAAAATTCCTTTTTGATTTCATTATATAAATCCCGATTGTTTTCCAAATGATGAAGTGCGATCGGAATCAACTCTTCTATTTCATTTCCTTTCAAATCTCCCTCATTAGCAACATTTGTGAAAAAGATCATTATTGCATATCGAAGGACATATTTGAGATAATCTTCGAATGAATCGAATCTTTGTGGATTGACATTACCGAAATGATTATTGACGTATTTGTTGAACTCAAGTTCCCTTCTCAATAAGAATCTATCTTTACCTTCAGTAATTGTTTCATCCAAGTTTCTGCTCGAATTGTATGTTTCGTAATGACGTCTGATTCTCCTCATTAACCTTCCATCATTACGTAATGTTTGAAGGGCAATTGGAAGTAACTCATCCTCTTCTTCAGTAGTCGCAAGAATATCATGGTGACCAAAGAAGGTGTCTATTGAATGTCTTAAGATCATCTCAATATATTCTTCGAAACTATCAGCCTCTTCTACTTCTACCCACTCAAAAGAACTATGGATATCATCAAGATATTCACTCTGCCTTCTCTTGAAGAACATATCACGGCTTTCGTTAATACCCATGACTTCCTTAATCCTTTCTATGTCTTCACGTAAATTCATAATGATAAATATCAGGTAAATAAAAAACCCCCACCTTTTGGGTGAGGGTCTTTATTAAATTACTCTCAGGAAATGACCTAAGAGACCTGCGACTCCAATCAAAATAGGAATGTAGGTTTTAGCTCCACCCATAAGTGACAAATGCATTACAGCAGCTGCGCTCATGAAAGATGCGATAAGGATTGCCCCAAAAATCGAGAATCCAGGAACCAACAAAAGAATAACTCCAAGTAATTCTCCAGCTCCTGTCAGAACTCTATACTTTTCTAATTTCATGTAAGCAAAATTACCCACCATTTCTTTGGTTCCGATTAGTTTTTCGATTGCACCTTTTCCCAAGAATAGTGCTGTTGCAACGGATAGTACCCATCCGATAATTGATAAAATTTCCATAGTTTTATTTTTTATATTTTGTTGATGTTTAATATCTCATCAAGGATAGTATTTTTATTTATATGTTCCAAACACTTTTCCCTATTTTTTTCTGCGACTAATTTACACTTGTCTAACATTGTTTGATATTGAATGTCTTCCATATCTGCAATCCTCAATATTTCGTTTTTCAACTTGGGTATAATGGATTTTTTATCTGAGAATATATCATTATAATCTATGTTAAATTCATTCTCATACGTTCCAAATCCCATTTCTTTCAAGAAATCATAAGTAACTTTACTACAAATTATAAATGGTTTTTCTACTAATAAATTGTCTATTGTCTTTTCAGTAATATTACACCACGCTTTTTCATTCCCGATGTAAAACTCATTTGTATTGGATTCAAACAAAATTTGAATATCAGATGAAAATGTTACTTCATATAATTTTGTAGCTCCAATGTGTACATGTTGTCCTGCAACCAAGGGATGTGTCTTTTCAATATTATTTTCTAAATTATCTAATATTTGTAATTGAGATTTATATCTCCTTAATTTATCAATGTCTTTGTATTCCTCGGCCAATTCATACATTTTTTTCATTCGATCTAAATAAAAATCATTCAGTCTCAAATGAATGTTGGAATGTTTACTATCAACTAAGGAACAGAATAATTCCATCCTTTCTTCTTTATCGAAAAAATTCCTGATGGATAGATCTAATCGATGTGGTTTTTTTATATTTTTGAATATTTCATTGCAATGGAAATGTTGAAACAAAATTTTGTTGGCAATATACGCTCTTAATAAAAATCCAAAATCGAATTTTTTATTTTTTTCTTCGATTCTTAATGTTGTATAAAAAATACAATTTAATTTATGTTTAATTTTTTTTAAATTATCGAAAATATTGTATGGTTCTAAATTTGCAGTGCCAAATATATAAAACAAAAATCCCTCATTTTTTTCTGATATTTTGTGGTGCAAATTGAAAACTGTGGAGGTGATTATGTGAATACCAGGTTCATCTAATAATTCATAATCCCTATCATATACCATATTCAATTTATTGAGAAAATCACCCTTTTTTTCTGTTAATTTTTCTCTTAATGTATCTCCAATTTCATGAGATGGTTCCAATACTAAAAATTTGATATAATCATCCCAATGTTGAGTCCCATAAAACAATGACCTGTAGACATGATCTTGCAGGTCACCGTGTAGGTAAATTTTCATGTAAGAAAAATCGATTTTATTTTTTATATAATTGTGTTAACCTCTCTAATTCTTCTTCACTCAATTCTTTTTCATCTTCTAATGAAAAATCAATTTCATCAGTATAAACATTTGTATCATCATGATGAAACATATCATCACATCCACAATCAGCACAATCATCAATCATTTCTTGTGCTTGATCCTCATCTTCAGCTAAAACACTCACAGTCCAAGCCGTAACCAATGTTCGTTCTCCAACGAATGTAAATTTCTTTTTTGTCATAACTTTTTTTTTAACAGTAATAATTTATTTTGATATTGTCAAACAAATACAGAAGGAATATCTTCCCACGATGTTGTATATTTTTGTGAAATGAAGTCCTGTTTCATCTCCCACTTCTTCTCCACATTTGCTGGCGGCTGAATCAATTGTATCGGTTCGGTGAACAGGGATGTTTGCTTTATTGATTCGGGCATCAAGTTATTGAATATGATCCCACACTTCTTGTATTTCCTTGTCGTTCTAAACATCTTCTTGAGTTGAGGGTATACTTGAGACCAAATCTCCTCCACATCTCTTGTTTGGGTCTGAAAATTGATTTGCTTGAAGGTGTAGTGTTCATTTCCTTTGTGTCTGTTCCCCGCCAAAAAGATAGTTGCCTTGTTAGGAGATATCCCATTGTCCCGTAACTTCTTTACCCCGCTTGTAATGTAGGAATACATCGCCTCGGCAATTTGATCAAAGGAATCAATGTCTTGTCCAAATGATCTTGTGGAAGCAATGTTTCTCTTTAACTTCGGAACCTTCTGTATTGGAAAGCAATACATTCCTGTCAACTCCATCTTTGTCTTTAAACCATTCACGTTCATCATCTTTTTAACAACCATATCTGATTGCATGATAAACTGTCCGACATTATCAACACCGATTGATCTTAACTTCTTTGACCACTTTCTTCCTATACCCCAAACATCTGAAGCGGATATGGTGTATAAGGTATTTCTGAAATTAGATAGGGACCAATAGGAACATATCCCATCGTATTGTGGTTGTCTCTTTGCAATGTGTGAGGTGAGTTTTGCCAAGGTTTTGTTCGGTCCGATACCTATTGACACAGGAATCCCTGTTAACCTCTTTACCTCGTTCCTAATGAAGTGTAGTCGATCTTCTAACTCATCGTCAGGGATATTAGAGAAGTCAACGAATGCTTCATCTATTGAATAGACCTCCACTTCAGTTGCATACTTCTTAATTGTGCTCATAACCCTATCTGACATATCCCCATAAAGATTGTAGTTGGAGGAGTATACACAGAATCTATGCTCGTCCATGAAATCTCTTTTTTGAAAGAATGGTTCTCCCATCTTTATACCAAGATCTTTTGCTTCTTGAGAACGAGCAATCACACAACCATCGTTGTTGGAAAGCACAACTGTTGGTCTCCCGATTGAGACAGGATTGAACACCCTCTCACAGGAAACATAGAAGTTGTTGCAATCGACAATTCCTATTTTCTTATTCATTATAATTTGTTTAATATCCAAGAAACTCTCCCCCACACATTGGATTGACCCTCGAATTTCCGTATCTTGAAACAAGATGGATCAGAGAGAACGACCAAATCACCATCCACAGGATCCACCGACTTGTCAATGACAAGAACATTCCCGTTCTTAACCCCCAAAGTATCTGTCCCTTTGTATCTGAAATAAAATGTGGTTAGTGGATTGACTGCGACCAATTCGTTTAGATCCAACCTCTTGTCTACGTATGACTCAGCTGGCGATGCAAATCCCGTTGTTCGAGATTTAATAAAAAGTGTATCTTTCTCTATGGTGGACATGATAGAAATATACGAAAAAATACTAAATAAAAAAACCTCACCGAGAGATGAGGTTTATATTTTATTCTTCAACATTGTATCTTTGGATTGCGTATTTCAGATTCGCGATCCCTGATTTATCAGGATTTGTAATTGAAATATATTTTAATACATCAGGGTCACTCAGTTTCTTAATAAAACTTTTGTTTTTAGTTTGATATAAAGGAACATCGGGCCGCTTCTTATCTTTGATTCTAATTACTTCCAATTGGTCAATCATCTTTTTGTATAACCAATAAGGAATTTTGATATAGTGAAACCCTTCCATTTCTTCATCCTTACCTAAAACTTCTATTTGTGATTTTGGCAAATTGAATTTTTGGATATCCAAACTGTATTCTTTTGCATTATCCATGTAAATCCTGTTCTCACGAATCATCTCTTTGATGTTCATTATCTCAATCTTATTCTCATCCTCCCCAGTAATCATATAAGCCCCAGTAATTGATTTATCTTCAGGATTGTATACGGTCTTATAAAAATCATATACGGGTTCTATTTCAGGTTTCAAAACCACTCCCATAACCTCTTTGATTCTATTTATATCCTCTAGTAAGTCCATATTATTTCTTTATCTTGACACAATTGGGATATCGTTTACCGAACATAGTTTTCATTCCCTTCTGAGTATAACCTTTCCAACATCTTTCAGTAATTTCAGCTTCGAATAAATCTGTGGTATCCTCCTCACAGTTGCGAACAAATGCCGAACGCAATTTAGGTGAAATCTCAAAATATTTATTGATAGTCGTCCAAACGTCATCCATTATATTTTTTGCCAAATCACGATCCGTAATATGGTTATCACTTACTTTGAATATCACTGAAACCCAATACCTTGGATATAAAACATTTTCAGTTCGTCCCTCAACTTCGATTTTACAAACATCATCAGGGTATTTGGAAACAATATTTCTATCCATTAACCTTTGAATTAAGTTGGTGAAATTTTTATTTGTTTCTTCCTTGATTATTTTTCGTATAAGATCTCTCATTGTATATAAATACAACTTTGGTTACATTTATACCCCAACGATGATATTTGTGGTTAAAACAATTTTGTTAGAACTTTGAGTTTGATTTGGTCCCATCGAGTCATTCTATTTCTTGACCATATTTCTTTGTCAATCAAACTATCGTATTTCTCGTATAAAAAATTTCTCATGAATAAAAAATCCCAACGATCCGTAACGAATCTTCGAACATGAGTTTTGTTTGGTAACCTAAAAGACCAAGCTAATAATGAACTTTTGGTAAAATCTTTTACAAATCCCAATAAAGTAAAATCGAAAGATGAATTAGATCCATCATAACTGAAGGAACACAAAATGAATTTGAAATTTAACCTATGTAACTTCCAAGATATTTTTTCCATGATTTTTGTTGAATTCATAAAATATAGTTTACTATTAAAAATAAGAATAAAATTTCAAATAATAAAGTTCTAAAAACACACGACCTCATTTACTGAAAACTATATTTCGATTATAATTAAAACAAAAATGTCATACCTAAATACACCCATTCCAATCGTTGAAGCATACATACGTGGAAACTTTCTAAGAAATCAAGAAGATTCATTTGATAAAAAGTTTCCCTGTTATATTTTCGGGATGTCTTCAATTCCCGCACAAGCTCCACTATTCCATTTCATAATGGAAGATGGTGGTGTTTGGTGGAGAATGCCAATCCACGCATTCTGTTGGAAGGAAGATGCCCCCGAACAAGAATTGGATGAATTAGTCCTTTGGGATTCATTTTCCTATCATGTCGGCGTAACTTCATTTCCAGTCCTCAAAAACAAAACTTGCAAGTTTACCTCAAGAAGGAGAGTTCAATATCACGGGAGATATCTTTTTACTTTAGATTGGGGAAGTTCGAGTGATATGTCGGACACAGATTTTGGACTCAGTGAGTTTCCATCACAACATAAATGCGGTCACTTCATTGCTATGGATAATGGAAATTTTGCGATTCAACCCAATAACAGGTTAATTATTCATGATCCATCCTTTACGGTTAAAGAAGAAGTTGTTATCCATAGAAAATACAACACAACATTGTGGACAGCAGAGAGAAACTCGAGATGGGTAACTCCCGATACAGACATTATGAATTATGATCATACTGATTTACAATCTGGTGAATCAAATCGTGAAAGGTCTGAGGAGTATAATAAATTGGATGAGAAATTCTTGAATGAAAATAGTATTTGACCACTCCCAAGGTTATGTTATAAATGAGAAAGTTTTTTGTGAGGTTTATTGCCTTGCTGAGAATGAAACAGAAGAGGAATTGTTGGAAGGTGGATGGCTACCAACTTCATTGTCTGATATTCCCTATTGGTATCAATCTCAAAGTTGTAGAATAAACTCACAAAAGGTTTCTTTATCAACCAAAAGAAAAAAAACTTTATCACTTCTACAATTCGATATTTTTGAATACAATCATATTAGGGATGAGGTTGACGATTTTTTTTATGAATACATAGAAAAAAAGAAATTCGATTCAAAAAAGAACTACGATTTTTACTCGAAAACCACAAACTTGAGTGTTATGAGAATTACTTATAACGATGAGATAGTTGGTTATGTAAGATTCAAAGTTTGTGAAAACTCTATTTTACTTTTTGATGTATCTTACGATTTGAAATATTCTAAACTATCCTTGGGTATTTGTTCTTTCTATATGATGTCACAATACGGTAAAACTCAAAATAAAAACTATGTTTACATCTTCGAAAGTTATAAGGACCACTTTTCATATAAATTGAAAATCTCAGGAGTTGAATATTTCGAAGGTGAAAAATGGATTTCGATGGATATTTAGAATTATGAAAGAGGGTAATTATAAATCAATCGACCGAACCATAGACATCCTTTCTAATTTTAAAAAAGTTTTATTTTTAACTTGTTCAAATAGATACAAAGAAATTGAGAAAACTCAAACACCAAAATCTACCATTCTAGCTGAGGTGATTGCCGAAAATTTGAATAACGTAACACTAATCAATATACCTGACTTGATAATTCACCCGTGTGAAGGTAATGTATCGAGGGAAGATGGAAACAAATGTGGTATCAAAGCCGCTTTACTAAAAAATAAAGAAAAAAACCCATCAGGATATCACCGATGCTGGGCATCTATTCACAATGAAGATGATGAACTATGGAAAGTATCCAAAGAATTGTTCGAGTCGGATTGTGTTGTATTTTTTGCTTCTGTAAGATGGGGTCAAACTAATATGTTTTATCAAAAATTGATCGAAAGATTAAATTGGATAAACAATCGTTACATCCCTTTGGGAGAAAGTAATATAGTTAAAGACATAACTTCAGGATTTGTAATTGTGGGTCAACATGAATATGCCGACAACATCTGTAAACATCAATATGAAATTCATGACTATTATGGATTCAAACCTGACAAAAACTTATATTGGTATTGGATGGCTGAAGATATAACTTTGGAAAAGGAAACTTTACGAGGGTATTTGAAAAGCTACCCTGAATTTTACAAAGATTTCAAAATCAAAAAAGTTTCTTGAAAATCAAATTTCTCCTATAATTACGAAAGGTGTCATCCCCAATGCGGCCGCAGTTGATAATCTAGTATTCCCAGCAATCAAATAGTATCTATCTTCAAACTTTAAAATAAGTGGTCTATTGTAAACACCCTTCTTGAGGTCTTTAGCCAATTTCAATGGATTTGCTTTATCAAATTCTTTAGCGATCTCCTTAACCTTATCCATCTCTCCGACTCTGATTAAGTTAGAATGCGTGTTTTCTAATCTAGCCCACACTTGATAAGGAATTTCGATTTCATTAGCATTTTTGAGGGCTGTTACGATTTCATCTACGGATGTATCGATACCATAATTTCGAGAAAGATCCTCTACGGTTCTTTCAATTTCCTCAATTTCGTCGTAGATAGAATTGTTTTTCTCCCCCTTTTTCCCTTCGTAAAGTTGGTTTTTGAAATTTGGATTCCCTTGATCAAATTTTTTGATAAAGATGCCTGAAAGAACATTACTCATATTCTCTTCAGGACCTCCAATATCTTGTATTTTTTTCTTATCATCCAATCCGAGCTTTTGAAATTGATATTCGTGAACCCACTCATGAGATAGAGTTCGAAGAATGTCAATCAACATTCTATTTTTCACCAAAATAAACATTTTACTACCAGGTATCCTCATTCCTGTGGTACCAGTGACTTTTTCATCATCGGTAAATGTAATCCGAATATTTTGAGATAATGGTAATTGGTCTTGTAAAAAATGAATAAATGAAGAAACAATATCTATTTGATCTTTACTTACACCCAAACTCGAATTTTTAATACAAACTTTCATCAGGTATAAATATTACAAAATATTGTTATTTTTTGTGATGGGTTTTGTCAATTACCTTAACACATTTTTTGATCGCATCAAACTGACCGTATGATAAATGTATCTGACGTTCTCCTTCGGAATCGTGAATGTAAATATCATATCCTTCACCATTTGACCATTCTGTAACCTCAAGGAAATGACCTTCTTTTTCTTTGTCCTTTCCCATCGATCCAACACAATAATCTTTGAGTTCCACGAATGAAGATTTTCTATTTGTTACTTTGATTTCTTTTTTCATGCTCGGGTTTCGTATGATTTTGGAGATGGTAATCCACTATATTCACAATAGAGTTCTTCGCGTTTCTTTTGTAAGTCGTCTTTTACTTTCTCAGGGAAATAAATTCCATCAGATTCCATGTCAGCAATAGTCCTATCAATAGTTTTGATTAAGGTTTTTTTATCACTTTTAGAGAGTGAAACATCTTCGAATAATGATTCCAATAAATAATAAATTCCATCCCGACCGAATCTTTTAACGTCGGGATTATATTTGTATACTTCTTTTTCCATCTTAGAAAATTCTTTGATGGATGCAACGATGAATACCACAAAGGCAATCATTACAACAACGGACAAAATTACAATTTCAATATTTTCCATTTCTTTTTTTCAAGTTAAAAATCATTACAAATCCTAGAATAGTTGGACACCACAATCCAATAAAGATGGCTTTGAGGGGTTCATTAAGGAAGACGAAATAAAATTCGGAGATCCCAATCAATATGATGACTAGTAGAAGTAACACTACTTCTGAAATTTTGAAGTTTTTCATTTTTTTTTGATTTGAATTCAAAGATAACTAAAAAACTTCAGATTACAAAATGAGTTTGACTTATGTATTTTTTTTTCTCAGGGAGTATATGACGGACATTGCTCCGAAAAACATAGATATTTGAACAGGGAACATCGGGAACCCTTGTAATTCATGAAGCATCCAAAAAATATTCATCGAAACCCAACTCGAAAGTATTAGATTTGTGTCTCTCAGGTCTTTTTCTGTAATCAATAGAAATATAGTAAAAAAAAGGGTTGGAAAAACCATGAAGGTTGCCAACCATTTTAATTTTAAACACCAAAAAACATCTTTTACCAACCAACAAGTGAAGTGGGATTTTTGTATAGACCAATTCGAAAAGAAGTCCTTTATTCCCATATCCCCTCAGAAATTATTTTCGGTTGGCTATTTCTATCTATCATTACCCATTCGGCTTTTATTAACCCGAATTCTTCAAAACATCCCATAACTTCTTGTAATGTAAAACATTTACAACTATAAATGTCGAATTGGATCAATGGTAATTCCAAGTTATCCCAAATGTGAATCGAAGCGTGTGAAGTGGCTAAAGTTACAGTACCAGTCAACCCTTCGTTACCAGGGTCGGAAACATAGACACTTGTTGGACCCGCGACGACTTTCATCCCTACCGTTTCAACCAAGTTTATAAACCATTTGTTTAATACCTCCTCTTCTTTAGGAGGGTTAGTTGCCCAACATCTTACAAGTAAATGCTGATGATACGGATCGAATTTTTCCATCTATATGCTATGTAATTTCTTACATATATATCAGAATATTTTGAAAAAATAAAAAACCCCCAACATTGTTGAGGGTTTTTGATTACATATATCTCAGAATTCTTTCAGTTCGTCCGTCCCACTTCATAATTTGATTCTTTGGGACCCAAAATTCCATTTCTCCGATTTCTTCAACACGTTGAAGATATTCTTGACGGAATCTATCCACTTCGGAAAGGTCTTTGATATACTCGACACCGATGTTTTTCGCACAAATCTTACCCAAACCCGTTACCATTGAAAACTCATCTGTCAAACTTTTCAAACAACAAGAACACACATTACCTCTCTTTACCGTCATTTTACCTGTGAAAAGAACCGCTTTGGGTGATACAGCTCTTAGAGAAGTAATGTCGATCAAAATAGGATTGAATTTCAATCCATATTTTTCCTTGAGTTTTTGTCCAATCACACGACCGATCTTGATGGTTTCCCCCACAGTTGGCCAGTTCATTTTGACAACTTTTTCTTTGTTCTCCTCCTTTTGAATGTGATACAAAGCTGTTTCTTTTTGTTTGTTGGTGATAGTTCCGAACTGTTGAATCTTGGAAGCAATATCTTTTACGAAATTACTTTTACCTTGATAGTCAACAATCTTTTTGAAATCCTCGGGCAACTCTTCCAATTTGATTTTAGGTTCGGAATTGAAACACTTCTGAACAGCTTCAGCTTGTTTGGGTGTAAGTTGATGATACTTATTCAAAGTATCTTTCATCTTCAAAACAAAGGAATTCTGACCTTGATAATTTCTAACTTTCTGAGCGATTTCGGTGGATGTCATATCGGTGTCTGTTTGTGAATACAAATATAACATACTTTGGATTCAAAACAAAAAATTCGATTAGAAATTTTTTTACTTATTATAACAATCAGAACAAAGTTGACCAGCACCCTCTACGTAACCCTGTCTATAATCTACATGAGTAGATTTTACATAGGGAGTTTTCTTTCCACATAAGACACACTCTTCATGGTCATCAGGACGAATTATAGAGGTCACCATACCATTTTCATCTATGGTCATACCAAAGTGTTCATCATCGAATCTTGGCCCCTCAGAATCTCTCCTTGCTTGCCAATATCTGTTGTTCACTAATCTACCCAATTCGAGATAATTTGGGGTATCTAAAATTTCTTTTTCGGTTACAATGACTTGAATTGACATATCTTTCTATTTATATAAATAATATAAATTTTTTCCCAACAAAAATAAAGATTATGGATTTCAAGAAAACTACAGAAATTCTAAAACAGAAAATGGAATATCTATTGAAAGTTAATTCAAGAGATGAATTCGATATTTTAGATTTTGATCTTGAGTTTTTCAACCAACAAAGTTTGTTAGAAGAATATGAAATTTTAGTCACGTTTGATTACCTCCTATTATGGAACCCATCTCCACGAGGATTTGGGAAAAATTTGGAGGAGATTATTTCGAAAATTAGTAATTATGCGAGTAAATATAGAATTACAGATGACTACAAATTGACTAAAAGTGATGGTATCT
>Ga0315909_10006269_pt1 | contig 13462 bp, 22 predicted proteins | sample LakEriMetagenome_11_FD_203527 | JGI IMG/M metagenome (GOLD analysis project Ga0315909, IMG submission 203527) | Freshwater fungal communities from buoy surface, Lake Erie, Ohio, United States - Buoy 2 MA125 | ecosystem: Environmental > Aquatic > Freshwater > Lake | place: USA: Lake Erie, Ohio...
CCTTCGGATTAGTTCAGCGTCTTTTGGCTGAGGTCGATGACGATGAACTCTGCTGGGTATTGAAGAGCCACACCAACTTGGATGTGAACTTCTCCATTTGCAATTTGAGCGGCTGTGTTGTTCTCTGCATCGCACTTAACAAAGAATGCTTGTGCGTCAGTTCCACCACGTAGACCACCCTGGTTTCTGTATTCACCAAGGAATACAGATATAGTTGTACGAATTCGTGCCCAGAGACGCTCATCATTGTTTTCAAAGATGGCAAACTCTGTTAAATTCTTTAGTTCCTTGCGGATGTAGATAAGCGAACGACGCATGTTCACATACTTGTTCGCTGTTCCATCCTGCTTGAGAGTCCGAGCGCCCATGACAACAAGACCTGCACCAGGAACGTTCCTAATTGGATTAACTGGTGAAGTGCTTGCGTTCATTGAGTCAAGTTCAGTTGATGTAAAGGTTCTCTCCATCGCAACTGCGCCAAGAAGAGAGGTAGTGATACCTGCAGGAGATTTAAATACTCCACGAGTTGCATCTGTTGTCAAATAAAGACCAGCAACTGCACCTGCTGGACCAATAAGTCTTAGTGCACCAGAACCACGTCCCAGAGGGTCAGCGATGTAATAGTTAGGGTAATACACTGCAGCATGGCTTGTGTCAGCAAAAGCGGCAGCGGCTGATATTGCTTGACTTACAGTCAACGCTTCAACGGTGTCTAGTACTACAAATCCGTTGTTGTCTTCCGCCCAAGAAGTTGCAGCATCCACAACGCTAACTTCTCCAGATGGAAGATGGTTAACGAAAGGTAAGAAAAGAACAAATGGACGTTCAAAAGAAGAAAAATCTTCAAATACTGATGAACCACTTCCCTTATAGTCAGTGTAATCCGTAGAGGCCACTGTTGAACCGTTGTCTCCACCCGTTAAAGGGTATGTTGCAGAGGTTAGAGATTGTCCTGCGTAACCCGATTCTACAGACACGATTATATTGCTTGACACTATGTTTATGACAGTTGGAGCATAGTCACTAGAAGTATCATCATCAAAAACAATATTTTCATAACGTTCAAGAAGAATGTCATCAGAAATACCTGAAACACCCGACTCTTTATAGAGAGTCAAGGTATAGGTACTAGCAACTTGACCAGCAGAAAGAACAACCCGTAAATTATTACCGTCTGTTCCTGCGTTTTTTGCTTGAATGTTTACTTGTGCAGCACTTCCACTGTCTACCAAGTCTGTCTCAGCCTTCTCAGCATCATCTGCAAGAAGACGTTTTACATAAAGTTCACGTCCACCATTTTGGAAGAACGCTGCTACTTGGAAAGTTGCTGGATATGATGCGTTGTATCCACCAAAGTACTTGGTGAATTCGTACCACGAAATGACGCGAGTTACTGCTTCTGGGCCTTGTGCAAAAGTTGCAACAACAGCACCAGCAGCATCTGCGCTTACACCAGCAGGAATTGTTGCTGGTAGAAGGCGTTCTGTGAGGTACACGCCTGGGCGGCTATATGCCATGGTTTCTCCTAACTAGTTGGGTAAAGGTTCCTTATGGTTGCGTGATAGTAATCGGGTCTATTGCAGTGAACTCTCCACGACCCAATTGAGGGTTGTCGGTAGTTCCTGTGATATCGAGTTCAAGTACCTTGTAGAGTTTCTTATATGTGGCTGGTGCTATTTCGCTAGAAACACGCACCGTTATCGCGTTTACGAATAAACGCTTTCCATTTTCTGACACATCGCGTTTAGCAATATCCAGAACATCCAAGCGACGATTTGTTCCAGCAACGGTATTTGGTCCCGTTTCTAGAATCGCAAATCGAAGTGGAATCTTTGTGTATAGCAACTGCGCCAATATTTGGCGGTCATGACGTGGTTGACGTGAATAAGTGGTTATTTGATAATCAATATTTACTGGAATAGGAAAATCAACTTCCCATCCATGTAAATCATTGTCCCAGTCATCTTCCTCAGTTCCCATCGTTTCTGGGTCAGCAAGATAAGCAGGCTTCACGCGCCCACGCATGGAACGAGAAAAGTCTTCAGCAATATCAACCATATCGATAGTTATGTAAGGGTATTTCTGGTCACGAAGTTCTTGGTCAGGTTGACCAAACCAAACGTCAACAGTTCTTGTTGGTCCTTCTTCAGTAACTGATTTTTGGTCTGTAACTGTCATTCCCTTTAAAAGGTTTCGTAATGCTTCGTCTTCGGCTAGTAGAAAACTCATAGGTCACCAAAGTGTTTCTCTAAGCGCCCAAGAAAGAAGTGTTCTGCTTCTGCTTGTCTGTTTTTGAAACGACGAACAGCAGCAGTAGGTTGGGTATCTGGAGTTCCATATTCAAGGTCAAGCGCTTTCTCGTAGTGTTTCTTTGACACATGGGCCTCAAAACCACTCTTGCCATGTGTAACACGAAGCGTACGTGAGACCTCAGATGGCCATCCGCTTGCTTGCGCTTCTGAACGAAGACGTGCAGACATAAGCCGCGTTGTCTCGTGACTAGCGGCCTTCAAAGCATTACTAAACTTAGATAAGGTCACTTCTTCTTGGCTCTTTTCGCAGAGGAGGAGGCAACTTTTCCACCAACATACCCTGCGACAAGGCCAGCGATTATTGGTTCACGGTATTTAGGGCGGTATCCAAACACGCCACGCATGAACTCTTCGACTTCTTCTTTACCGTGCATATCGACTGCACGTTCGTACCAAGGCTTCCAAGCCATTTACATTCCCCTTTGTCGCAAGTAGTGGGCACTACACGGAGTCCGCACGGATTTCCGATGAGACAAGGATAGAAGAAAGGCCCCAATTAAGGGGCCTAACTCTTACTTCTTTTCTTTCTTTTCCCGCTTTTCTTCTGCTTTTTCGCCCTTTTTGCCTTCCTTCTTTTCGTGGGCTTTTTCTTTCTTCTTTATGCCTTTGATAATCTTTTTATCAATCTTGACATCTTCTTGAAGAGTCTTAGGCTTCTTCTTTTTTCCGTGAGCCTTGTCTTTCTTCTCAAACTCTTCTTTTTCTTCCTTGTCAAGACCAGCCTTTTTTGTCAAGTAGGAGTCCATCTTCTCATCGGACTTTTTGGTGTACTTGCCCTTCATAGGTGGCTTCTTCACTACATGCCCTTCTTTCTTGGCATAGCCTGCTTCTTGCCCTTGGCCTTGGCAGCGCCCTTCTTGCCACGTAGCATGGAGAAGTCTTCTTTATCAAGTTTGCCGTTCTTATTCATATCCAACTTGCTCTGCTTACCTTTTAGCGCCATTATTTCTTTCCTTTGCAAACTTTGCATTTACAATTACAATTCTTCATATTGCAGGAGAGAGCCATTATTTCTTCTTCTCCTTCTTCTTGTCGTCCTTCTTCTTTGCGTACTTCTTATTAGCAGCGGCTAGAGTCTTCTCTCCGTGCTTGTCTTTTGGTTTCATACATCCGCAAGTGCTGCACATTATTTTTTACCTGCTTTCTGTTTTGTGGGCTTTGCTATCTTCTTCTTGCCAGAACGCTCAGGAACACAGTTAGGAACCTTCTTGCCGTTCTTCATCTTCATACCCACTTGGACATATCCATCCCAGCATGGGTCAGACTTCTTAGCCATTCTTTTTTTCCTTTTTGTGAGGATTCTTTTTGTGCCAGTCCTTAACGGCTTTGACACCCTGCTCAATTGTCTTAGACCCACCCTTTTTAGTCAGGTTAATCTTGTCCCACTTACCAGCCTTAGCCTTGGCTTCATGGTCGACAACAACATCGCCCTTCTTGTTCCTTTTGACGGTGTGTTTAATTCCTTGAACTTTAATTGTCTTTGCCATTAGTCGAATTTAATCGCTTTCTTTTTATAGCGAATAGGAGGTTTTGGCTTGCGTACATAGCCGCCCTTCTTTTTGCGCATTTTGGCTCCACCCGACTCGTACTTGCCTTCAGTTACGGCAGTACGAACCTGCTTTTGAGGTGACTTACCTGCGTGTGCACCAGGTGTTTTTTTACGGCGCATTATTTGGCTTTTTTCTTTAGCGAGTTAACTTTTGAGTGCTTTTCCTGCAATCTGGCTAACTCTGCTTCGTGTTTCTTTTTTAAGGCTTCAACCTCAAGTTTTTGAGACTTTGGAGTCTGTCTACTTGTCATTGCTTTTAATCCTCCGCCATTGGGGTACTTAAGTGGTGCAGGCTCTAATTTTGTTAGTGTCATTTCTTTTTCTTTTTGGACATTCCTGCTTCGCTCATAGCGATAGCGACGGCCTGTTTGCGTGATTTAACTACAGGTCCTTTACCAGGTCCTTTTTTTCCTGACTTTAATTTGCCAGACTTATACTCACGCATAACTTTTTCAACTTTGCCTTTTTGCTTTGCAGTTGCTTTAGCCATTACTCTTCCTCTTCTGCTAGTTCTTCTTCGTCCCAAGCATGGTCATCGTAGTCTTCTGCAAGGTCAAATTCTTTATCAATTTCGTCCAATAAATCTTTATCAAATAAATCAGGCTCAAGTTCTGGCTCGAAGTCCATGTTGCTCCTATTCTGCGTACTGTTGGAACTGGGGGTCGTTGACCAATTCTTCAGCATTGACCTGGTTCAAGTCAATAGTAACTACGGAATATCTTTCCTTGTATCTTCCACGTGGGTTCACCCGCGTAGGCGTGAACACAGAGTTCTGGAAAAGGATTCTGTCTTTAATGTGGTCAGTGGGATTCGTAATAATGTTTGGTAGAAGACGGTTTATGTCGTCTACTGCTATTACAAGGCGCAAAGTATCAACGGTGTAAAAGCCTCGTTCATTCATAACGTTTTGACCACGAATCTGTTGAGCCAAAATAACTGGCATATCAAATGGTTCATCCCAACGACGGCCAAAACCATCCGTTTGATTAGACACGTCATAGATTGGGTCAACATATTCTTCATAGTCTGCGACAAACGCAGTAGGATTCCAAGTCCACCAATCAACCGTGGTACCTACAGGTAGGCGTAATTCATCAACCATACCTTCATCCATAGATGAAGTTTCATAGTCAATTTTAAAGCGACCTTCTACCCGATTACCACGCACAGGGCTAGTATGTATTACTTATAAATAAGTTTTTTGCCTTACTTAAACTCTTTTTTGCTCCACCATCTATTTCTATACACGTCATACCAACGACTGTTTAACTCGGTAGTGCCCCTATTGACTCGAGCGGTGACTTCTGGCGTAGTTTCAATATACTCAGATTTCCAAGAGGTTCGTTTGAAGGGTATTACCTGTGCAATCGGAGTTCCAGCAGGAATTAATCCTTCAAACTCTGGGTCTTTTAACCCAAATGGAAAGTTGACTGCTTGGTCATACGCGTCCGTGTCTACAACTCCTGTAAAAATTTGAAATGGGGAATCTCTATGAAACGGAGTTGTGAATATACATGAGTAACCTTTTGGAGTTTTAACAAGCCAAGGATTAGTCCATTTAGGTATAGCGTAATCTTTGTTTCTATACGGATGTTCTAGTGCTTGAGTTATGCTATGAAACGTAATTAAAGGCTGTAACGGACTCCAAGACCATTGGTAATATGGAAGTCCGTCTCTTTTAGAAACGTAAACGTCGCAAGGAGACAAAATAAAATAACCTAAACTTAAAGAGTCTAATACAGGTACGCATCTCTTTATAGTTGCCTGCGTTTTAGCCTCAGCACTAGGTTTTTTTGCACCATTAATATAGGGTTCTGTATTTTTGTACCACTCAGGCAAAAACTTATACGCTGGAACAGGTCGAAATTGCTGGTCTGTATATAGCGTATCTATAAATTGAATTGGTTCTGCCATTTTTGCCTCCAATTAACCTCAACCTAGGGTACCAACACCCACTCATTGGTTGCGGCATCCCACTCGTATGCTCCACCGTCTTGAGGCTGTTCAGGAAGAGGGTCCCAATCTAACGTATCCTCATTCCACATCCAAATTCCTTCAGGAGAAACATGCGGAGGAGTAGATGTTCGTGTAACAGGGTCCCATGACCAAGATGGATATGGTGTTACGGCAAACCAGTTTTGGAGGTCTTCACGCCACTCATACACTCTACCATCTGTTGGTTGTGGAATTGGAGCAGTGAATGTTCCATCTTCATTTTTAGTCCAAGAACTCCAGACAAAAGTGGTTCCATCTACCCAGTCACCGATTGTTGCTCTACTGTAAACGTTAAAGAAATTTTCATCAGTCAGTTCTATGAACGAGTCAACTCCTAAATCTTGCGAAAACTGTTCGATAATTTCAGAGTTGCACAGTATGATGTTATCTATTTTTCCATCTTTAACTAATGCGTAGTTCAACTCAAGAGACATAGACTAATACCCTTCCACCCGCACCAGCGCCTCCTGCACCACCGCTACTGTAGACGTTAATGGCTGCTGTACCGCCACCACCGCCACCACCGCCACCACCACGGTCATTAGCAGCACCTCCAGCATAACCAGCATATGCTTGGAATGGGAAAGTAACTGTATTCCAACCACCACCAGAACCGCCAGAACCGCCACCTACTGAACCACCACCATTTCCTCCGCTAGCAGCGCCTGAGTATGTGTCAGGGTTTTCGGTGGAACCACCGCTTGTTGTCACGCGAGCACCAGCACCGCCGTTACCTCCGCCTCCACCTGCTTGCTGTGTGACAGTTCCTAAACCTGTAAGTGTGAGCGAAACGTTTGCACCGTTACCTCCTGCTCCACCTCCGCTGGCGTTTGCAGATTTAGCAACGTTTCCAAAGTTACTTACGCCGCTTACTCCTCCAACTGTTACTGAGTAGTTGGTTCCAGAGTTAGTTAAAAATGGGTCAATTCTCCACACACCCCCACCTGAACCTCCGCCACCACCGCCACCTGCGTTCGAGCCAAAGTCAGGGCTAAATGATGCTGAACCTCCGCCACCACCATTGTCTCCACCGTTAATACCGATAACTGCAATTCTTGATTTGCCTGATGGCATTGTGAATGTTCCAGAAGAGTTAAATGTCTGTTGTAGCGAATAGTTTGCAGCATCTGTAGTAATTGAATTTGACGTTGTTGTTGCAGAGTCGCCGTTTGCATTTACCGCTTTTACAGCAAAAGTATACGATGTGGCTGCAGTAAGTCCTGTTACGCTAATAGAAGTGTTAGCACTGTTAGCGGTAATGCTTCCTGGAGATGAAGTGGCTGAATACGACGTTATCGTGCTTCCACCAGTCGCTCCTACTGAGTTAACGGTTACGTTGGCTGTTGTTTGACCAGTTTTAGTAGCAGTAACTGCAACAGGGGCTTGCGGTACTGTGGTTGCTGTTACAGCACTTGAAGCCGCTGTTTCTGGACCAGTTCCTGCCGCTGTGTTTCCCTTTACTTTAAAAGTGTAAGAAGTTGCTGAACTTAACCCCGTAACCGACACTGGAGAAGTTCCAGTAGCGGTAAGGCTTCCTGGAGTTGAGGTAACCGTGTAAGTCGCTGGTACGCCGCCAGTTGTGGCTGCAGTAATTGCAACATCTACTCTACCGTTATTGTAGGCTCTACTAGATGGAATGTTAGTAACTGACGAAATTGTTGGTAAATCTGGAATGTCAACAATTTTGGATGCTCCAGCAGAAGCATCGTTGTACTTCTTTCCTGCGATATTAGAATCGCTAGCCTTCCTTGTTGCCATATTAGGAAATCTCGCTTCCGAACGCTGAGAAAGACATATCTGCTGAAGATGCATAAACACTAATTACGTCAGTTGTGTCCAGTGTAATACCTAAAGTTAAAAGCACTGAGTCAGAGGCTGCTACAGTTGCACCATAAACAATATAATGTTGGTTTGCAACCGCTGCACCTGCTGGACGAACCGCGATTCTGTATGTTCCAGAGGTTCCTGCACGGTTGCAGATAGCAATCGTAGAAACCACAGCATCAGTTGATGCGGGAACTGTGTAGAGAGTAGTTAAAGTTGTTGCTGATGGGGCTGACTGGCCCAGAACCTTATAAATTGTTGGCATGAGACTCCTTAAATAGCAGTATCAGTAAGGTACAGATAAAAACCCTACCTGTACGACTAAACAAGCATAGGTTAGTTCGTATTTCTGAGACTTGTGGGCTAAAGTGACGGTATGAATTTGGTGCATAAATCGGTTTCTCAGGGTGGAAAATTAGCCCCTCTAATTATAAGCCATAGCCTTCCAGACAATACTGGAATAATGAACCCCAGCGTTTATGTAGACAAGGATGGGGATGTCCTTGTAAATCTCAGGATAGTTAACTACACCCTCTACATTTCAGAGGCTGACCAAAGGTTCTTTAGTCCTTGGGGTCCTCTTACTTATTTGCATCCTGAGAAAGACCAGCACCTCAGAACGGTCAACTATTTGTGTCGTCTTGACAAAGATTTAAACATCATTAACTCGGCTCAAATAGAGATGCTGGAACTTCATAAACCCATATGGGAATTTATTGGGTTGGAAGATGCTCGAATAGTCCAATGGGACGGCGATTACTACGCCATAGGTGTTAGGCGAGATACAACTCCTAATGGTCAGGGTCGTATGGAATATAGTAAATTAACTATAGACAAAGATAATTGGACAGTAAAGGAAGTCTCACGCGTACGCGTTCCCGCGCCCGTGAACGAAGCAACTTCATATTGCGAAAAAAACTGGATGCCTGTTCTTGATAAGCCTTACCATTTTGTTAAGTGGACAATGCCAACAGAAGTTGTTTGGGCTAATCCAAAGGAACCAGAGTGTAAGCAGGAAATTGTAAAAGAAACACCACCATCTCCAATTGACCAGCGTGGTGGTTCACACGTCATTTCTTGGGGCGACTACTACATCTGCTTTACTCACGAAGTAAAACTGTGGCGTAACTATTTAAACCAAAAAGACTCAGTGTATAGACACCGTCTTGTAGTTTGGGACAAGGAATTTAACTTTAAGGGCCTGAGCAAAGAGTTCTCATTCCTTGAAACGGCTATAGAGTTCTGTACAGGAGCCGCAGTTAAAGATGGCAACGTACTGTTAAGTTTTGGAGTGCAGGACAACTGTGCATTTCTACTTGAAGTCCCTACTCATGTGGTCAACGAGATGATTACGGAGGCATTGGCTTATGGCGCTTAAAGAACTGGTCATTGACCTTGCTGCAGATACAAAGGATGCTAAAAAGAACTTTGCATTAGCAGAAGAATACGAGCGATTAAAGCAACATTCCTCTGCTGCTGGATTCTTTCTTAGGGCTGCAGATTTAGGATACAAGAGTGACCCATTATTAACCTATACCTCATTATTAAAAATGGCTCTCTGCTGGTCACGTCAACAAGACCGCAGCGCTACAGTGTTAAATACGCTGCATCATGCAATTGCATTTATGCCTAGTAGACCAGAGGCCTATTTCTTATTGGCTCGCTACTACGAGTATCGCAAAGATTGGATAAAAACCTATACATTTGCAGAAGTAGGGTTGCAATATTCGTCATTGACTTTGAATACTCCACTACCAGGTTGGGTTGAATACTACGGCTCTTATTGTTTGCTGTTTGAAAAGGCTGTGTCTAGTTGGTGGATTGGTCGCAGAGAAGAGAGCAAGACCTTGTTTCAACATCTTCTTGACGACCACAAGATGGCTCCAGAATATGTAAACGGATGTCTCAATAACATGAGGTTATTTTAGTGTTTCCAAATTGGTTCAAGGATGTAGAGAAGTACTTTCGTCACGTTCCTAAAGAACGATTACGTGCCCTACAGGTGGGCGCGTACACGGGAGATGCCACCATCTGGTTATTGAACAACAGAGAAATAGAACGCCTGCACGATGTCGATACGTGGGCAGGAAGTGAAGAGAAGGCGCACGAATCTTTAGACTTTAAATCAATTGAAGAATATTACGATTCACGAACTGCAGATTTACGAGTAGTAAAGTGCAAAATGACAAGTGATGAGTTCTTCAACATTAATGACAAGACCTTTAACTTTATCTACATCGATGGTGACCACACGGCCCTACAGACTGCTCTAGATGGTCTCAATGCATTTAAGGTTTTAGAACCAGGTGGAGTTATGGCTTTTGATGACTACGAGTGGAACTACAACGGTGACAGGTATCTAGAGCCTAAGAGAGGTGTGGATGCCTTTCTAGCAGTCTGTAAAGACCGTTACAGGCTACTTGAGGTGGGGTATCAAGTTTGGATACAAAAACTATGAGTGCCTGCTTTGAAGTTTTTCACACTGATACTGGAAATGAAGTAAGAAATCGTTCTTATGAGGGCGTTTTAAAGACCATGTCATTTCTGCCTAGACTTGGTTCACAAACAATGTACCTGAATACAGCAGAAAAAGCCCAAAAGTTTATGGATGAAAATCCAGACTTTATAGTGAACACCGTGCAGGACTATGCACAGCCTGGAGAAACTTTCCCTCCTAGTTCTGGAGTGATTGGGGTTTGGGCAAGCAACTGGTTGGCTTATAAAAACTTTTTAAATAGCAGTCACGATGTAATGTTTATATTTGAAGACGATGTTGTACTAAGCAAAAATTTTGAGGTAATTGCTCATTCTTATATGAAAGAACTGCTTCCTACTTGGGACTTCTTCTCACTGTTTGTTCCAGAGGATTCTTTATTTGCATACGATGAACAACAGCACGATATCTATGAAGAGCATGTCTGTAGGTCGTATCAACAGTGGTCTTGTGCAGCCTACGTTGTCAGTAGAAGGGGCGCAGAAAAAGCGTTGAAAGATATTGCTACACGTGGAATTACGGCACCAGTAGATTGGTATGTGTTTAACTTTAGAATGAAGGCAGAGCAAAACCAAATGCGGTTTGCTACGTATACTCTGAAACCAACTGTATACAAGCCAGTGAAATTTGATTTAGAGGCAGCCCGTAAAAGCCAAATCCACTGGGGCAGTACAGAGTTTTTACATACCACCTAGCATCAAGACATCTGAAACTGTAGCGCTTCCTGAAGGGGATGTTCCAGCAGTACCTTGTGTTCCCTGAATAGCAGTACCTTGAGTTCCTTGAATACCTTGAGTACCTTGGACTCCTTGGGCTCCTACTGTGCCTTGAGAACCTTGCGTTCCAAGAGAGCCCTGTGTTCCTTGAGTTCCATCAATTCCCTGTGTTCCCTGGGTTCCTTGAGCACCAGTTGTACCTAGTACGCCTTGGGTGCCTTGAGTACCTTGAGAACCTACAGTTCCTTGAGTTCCTTGAGCACCTTGCGTACCCAAAGTTCCTTGCACTCCTTGAGTGCCTTGAGTTCCCTGTGCACCAGTGTCTCCCTTGTCACCAACACGTGCAAAGGTAAGGTATACGTTATCGTTGTTTACAACAGAAAGAGTTCCTGTTACGTGTGCGATAGGAACGCTGAAGTATGCGCCGCCGCTTTCGTGCGTATGCGTGCCTGTGATTTGGAAGAAGGCAAAACTGTTTGCATCTCCAACCTCAGTAAATTTAATAGTTCCTTTAATTCCAGAGGTTGAGTCATCTATAGTTGCAAGTAACTGTGAAATGTTATTTGAGTTAAAGTCAACATTGTCAATGTAAAGTACAGTAGCGCTTGAAATGGTTGCATTGTTGAACTTAAAGTTACCGTTTCCTGGGTCAGTGTTACCTGTATCAGTCAGGAAGTTATATTCGTGGGTTTCTCCACCGAAAGTACCAGTAGCACCCTGCGTTCCAAGAGAACCTTGAACTCCTTGAGTGCCTTGAGTTCCCTGCGTACCCTGCGTACCTTGAGTTCCCTGAGTGCCTTGAGCACCTAAAGTTCCCTGAGTACCCTGTGTACCTTGAGAACCAACAGTGCCTTGAGAGCCAACAGTTCCTTGAGAACCAACCTGACCTTGTACTCCTTGAGTGCCTTGAGTTCCCTGCACTCCCTGTGCGCCAGTATCGCCAACAGAGCCTTGAGTTCCAGTCTCTCCTTGTACACCCTGAGTACCCTGCGTTCCTTGCGCTCCTACTGTGCCTTGCGTTCCTTGGGTTCCTTGAGAACCAGTCTCGCCCTGTACACCTTGGGTTCCTTGCGCACCTGTTTGACCATCAAGACCTTGAGTGCCTTGAGTGCCTTGAGTACCTTGAGTTCCCTGTGTACCTTGAGTTCCCTGTGTACCTTGGGCTCCAGTTGCACCAAGAGTTCCCTGTACTCCCTGAACTCCCTGCACACCTTGAGTTCCCTGAACACCTTGTGCGCCTGTGGTTCCTTGAATACCCTGTAATCCGCCATAGCCAAGAGAGTTCCAAGCAGTGGAGCCATTACCAATCTTTATCTTGAGCGTGTCGGTTTCAATACCAACTTCACCAGCAGCAAGGGTCGGATTATTTGCAGACCACTCTGCTGCGGTACCGCGTCTAAGTTGTATACGGACTGCCATTTTATACTGTCACTCCTCCACCATCGTAGGAACTTGTGTAAGCATCGCTTCCAGCGTTCTCGTCTCCGCCTTCTGCAGTTGTGTCGTAAGTATCGGAGCCAGCGGCTTCATTTCCGCCTTCAACAATGTCTGCATCTGCAAGCGGTACTAGTTGAAGCCAAGAAACGCCGTCAAAAGCAAATAAACGACGTTCATCTGTGTTCCAGTAAAGGTCTCCTGGAAAACGACCAAGAGGAATGTTATCAGATGCGAAAACATTTACTGGAACAAGGGCTTTTTTGCTCATTAGCCAACAACCGCCACTACGTAAGCATTATTTGCAGGGGCTTCGGCGAACTTGACTGTTATCGTGTTTGTTGAGGTCTTTTCGACGTCAACAACAACTTCTTCGTAGTTAGCAGCAGCGTTATATACCGAGACCATAACTCCACGTGTTCCAAGATTGTGTGTTACTGTAAACGAAGTTGCGCTTCCATCACCGATTGTTGTCGTGAATTTACGAGCAACTACTGTGGTATCAACATTTACGTTTGAAGAGTCAACAGTGATACCAGTACCTGCACCAACATCAATTGTTGTGCCTGTATTGCTAAGACCTGCTCCCCATGTGTACGCGCCTGCGCCTGAGAACTGTGTGAATGTTAGGGCAGTTGTATTGAGAGTAATTGTCTGGTTGGTTGAAAGTACCCAGCCAGTATCTGCGTAAGTTCCTTCTTCTACGAAGGTAAACATACCTGCAGTTACATCTGCTGAAGAGTTCGCATCGTCTGCACGCATCAATTCCCATGGAGTGCTTCCATCACCAGCAGTTGCAACGATGTAGATACCGTTGTACTTCTGGTTAGCACCAGCCTCATCCTTGATAAGGACACGCTGTCCCTGTGCAGGGCTTACTCCACCGACAGAGATGGCTCCATTAGCAGTTGCTGTAAGAGTTCCACCACCTGTATTTGAGAAGGTGTATGCAGCAAGTGCGGCAGAAGAAGCAGCACGTACTGATAGTTTTACATCTAATCCTTGGGCGGTTGCATCTACATAGTCACGAGTTGCAATTTCTGTTGTATCAACAGATACTTGACCTGCAACAACTTGGATACCAAAACCTTCTGTAACTGTGGCATCAGAACCAGCAGTACCTTGAGTACCTGTAGAA
>Ga0315909_10006272_pt1 | contig 13456 bp, 13 predicted proteins | sample LakEriMetagenome_11_FD_203527 | JGI IMG/M metagenome (GOLD analysis project Ga0315909, IMG submission 203527) | Freshwater fungal communities from buoy surface, Lake Erie, Ohio, United States - Buoy 2 MA125 | ecosystem: Environmental > Aquatic > Freshwater > Lake | place: USA: Lake Erie, Ohio...
ATCAACTATTTGTTCTCTTTTGAACTTATTGGCAACACGTTGTACATAAGCCTCAACATCATCGTCATTCATATTACCAACAAAAACCTTGAATATTCTTCTTTCAGGAGCTCTTGAGGTACGATAAATTAACATCGCGTCCTCACATAACAACAACTGTTTCCAAATACGTCTTGCTTTTTCCAACATTGAAGTTCCGTAAGGTAATTTTCTGTCATCACCCAATAATCTGAAGTGAGCAATTTCCCAAGATTGGAATTCCATGTTTTTGTTTTTCCAAGTAAAATGTAGGGCTTTTCTGTCTTTATCGACTTCGTTTTTAACATCTACAGAAATTTTTCCACTTGCACCAACCTCATGTCTTTCGATTTCAATGGTTGGAAGTTGTTGACATCCAACGACTCCCTTTTCAGGATCCAATTTCAAATAAACAAAGTTATCACCATACTTACATGTGTTTCTTGTCCACATTGGTAAGTTTGTGTTGATATCCAAAGCGTTATTAAATAAATCCGCTAAAACCCCTTTGATTCTTTTAGACTCGGAATAGATTTGTAAAATAAACCCATCTTCATTTGTTGTGGTACATTCTTCAGCATAAATGTCCAAAGCCGCAGAAATTTCAGGGGTATATTCCATCGATTCGTAATCATATTGAGCCGACAATCTTGTTGGTTCATAATAGATTGCTTGAGAATATAAATTGTTTTCTACTTTTGCCCACTGATTGGCAATATAATAAGTTTGCTGAGCTTGAAGTTTTTCTGTCTCGTATTCTTGTTTACTTGTTGTCCGTAAAAGTTCCTTTTTATCGAACTTGAAAGTAGGATAATCCTGATTGAGAAGTGAATTCGGTCCAAAGGTTTGTGACAATCTTTGCCAAACTGTCATGTTTTGTTCTGCCATACGTAATTTTACTATTTACCCTGATAATATAAATAGTTATTAGGCTCCAAATAACCATCCATATTTTTGATAATCCGCTTTGGATGCCCCGTTGTTATTCAATCTCGGATCTCTACCCATTTGTGGTACCATTGGGTTGAAATAGTCGGATGTATTTTTGTTTTCATTTACAACTGTAGCCCAAGAACTTAACATCGCTTTAGTGTGGTTCACAACTTTAGTCAATGACTGGAAAGATTTTTCGGCAACATAAATTGCCATAGATAATCCCATTATACAGTCATCATGTTGTCCTTTTTGGTGATCAGGTCTTCCGTTGATATAAACAAAAGTATTCATTTCGTTGTAAGTTCTTCTTGAATAAATTTTAAATCCATGTCTAACCGCTTCTTCGAAAGCGGCGATTATCTGAACTCGTTTCGTGTTAAAATTTATACCAGGGATTTTGTCATTTATCTTAGGGTCCCATTTCCATTTATTACTAGCGTCAACACCATCAACATACAATCCACCCTGATACTGTAGCTCTTGTAGTTTGCGAGCTGTAGACACTCCCATACCCCCTGTAATGTCAATTACACAGAAGGCATTATACATGGTTCCCCACTTATATGCGATTTCGGCTAAAACATCTGGTGGAACTTTACCAACATACTCCAATACCTGTTCTCTTTCATCAAAATCAATAATTTGTATTGATGAAAAATCCTCAGAGTCCCCACGAGAAACGTCAACACCCATAACGTACTTATGACCGTTTTCAGGTTCCTTGAATATCCAAAGAGCACTTCCCATCAATTTAGCTTGAGGATCTCTAACTTGATTTTTAGCAATGTTTTGCATTAAATCAGAATCGAATACGTTATCACCTGATCCCAAGAAATTACATTCCAATTCTTGAGCAACTTTTCGTCTATCGTACTTTAATTTCTTCACCATCCCTTCAAACCATGAAGAACAAGGCTTATATCCTTTTTCTATGTAATCTTGGACTATGTCGTGGTCTCTTTCATATGGGTTATCAACGTTTAACTCAATAACCGTGTCTTGAGAATAATCTTCTCGATTAAGTAAAAAATGAACTAAGTCCGAAGTTTTTACCATATAAAGATCCTTTGTATATCTTGGATCTCGATACCAAAACATTTCCGATATTTTAAAATCATTCATGCCACGTAGGGCTTGATCGTAAATTTCATAATAAATCGGATCGTATCCGTTTGGAGTAGATACAACAATCACTTTACCACCAGTAGAAAGGGATGCCATACAAGCTGACCAAAAGTCTCCATCGGCCTCGATGAACGCCGCTTCGTCAAATATAAGTATGGTAGGGGTATAACCTCTAAGAGCATCTTTTGATGTTGCAACAGCCTTGACCTCACATCCATTATTCAATTTGAAATGTCTTTGTGAGTTCTTTTCCACGGAAAATCCTATTCCTACCCAAGCTGGCCATTGTTCAATGAATCCACGGATTTTATTAGCCATTTCAACTGATGTATCCAATTTGTTGGCAATAATTAGAACTTTTTCAGGTTTTTCTTTTCTTGCGAAGGCAAGTTTTTTTGAAGACCAAGCGGCCGTGACTGTAGATACACCCGCTTGTCTGTATTTCAAGGCTATATTTTCGTTGTATTTTTCGTAGTCCTCAAGTAGAGATACTTGATCGGGAAAAAGTTCTAAAGGGACATACTTTGAAACTGTGTTATCGTACGTCTGTAAATAAGTGCGAAGTGCATAAGGGGTATTCCTCATGCACTTCGTATATTCTATTATAAGTTGTTCTTTATTCACAAGATTTAATCATATTCTGATTATGGTCTTGGGATACCCAAATCTCTGTAAAGCTGATCATAATCATCATCCTCATCATCGGATCCCTCTTCCCCTTTGAAATCATCATACTCTGATTTTGATTTCTGAGCTTGTTTCATAATTTCTTTGAATTTTGAAGTCGCTCTATTCACTTTCGATTGATCTTCAGAAATTGCATCTCCAATTATATCCAAAAATTCTTTTGCGGGTGTTTGGTATAACGTAGTGTAAAACCATGGAACCAATCCTTTGTTTTCATCATCAAACATCTCATCAGGTAGTGCAAACCTGATTTTTTCAACAATCTCAGGACCAATTCGAAGTTGCATTGGTTCATTTGACAATACATCTGTGTATGCTCTAACCTGTTGTGACATAACAGGATCTTCAGGTAAACCATGTCTTGCGATTGATTCCTCAATACCTTTTATAATTTCATGACAAACAATTGGGAAGATCAAACCTTCTGCAACAATTTTAGTATCTGGTTCTTCTTCACCCTCATCTCCTTCATCTTCGTCTTCAGGCTCTTTATTGACAAGCTTAACTTTTCCAGCGACACCATTTCCAGTTTGTGACATCATTTCAATCATTTGTTCCATTGAAAAATACATGAAATCATTGATCGCCATAATACTCAAATAAGCGGGATATAATTGTGGATCGATGGCGTCTAACCTCTCTTTAACTTCAGGTTTTTGGAAAATGTAATGACCTTTTTTTGCCGCGCCTTGAACAAGGGCGTTGATCATATTTCTTTTATGAATTTCCAACTCCATCAATTCTTCGTCTGTCAAATCTTCAACGTCAAAAGAAGGAATTTCAGGTGAATCCTCATCTTCCTTTTTCTTTGGTTTAGTGGCTTGCATTCTGAAATCTGAAATATTGATTGGAGATCTGTTTAACATTGCCTCAATAGTAAACCAGTCAGAAGGAACCTGAGTTTCTTCTAAACATGCCTCGATTGCAAGTTGTTCCAATTCCTCTCGATGTCTACTTTCAATTCTTGTGACTGGCGGAACCTTACTCATCATTTCTTGAATCATCATTCTTTGTACTTGCTCAGAACTGATGTCTTGAATTCCTGTGACTTGTTTTAATTTATCGGCAACTTTACCAAATCTTGAACTTACTAATCTCTCAACATCCGCAACTCCTTTTCTTAATGCAGGATTTTTTGCATACAAACTTTCTGGACTACCCAATTTACGTTCCAATCTTGGATCCATTCTTTCGGGTCTGTCCCCGTAATTTATTTGTTCTTTGATCTTCGCCATTTTCTTATTTCAATAAATTTAAGATAACATCAATTACTTCTTTCTTTGCAACTTCAGGAGATATTTTTCCCGCTTTCGGATCAATTTGTTCACCAGGTCGTGGATTTTTTCCAGGGTGTGCCGGTCTTGTTCTTGGTTTGGTATCAGGTTTTGTAATTGGTTTAGTTGGGGCAGTAGTTGGTTCTGCTCCAGCTTTAGGATCTATTTGTTCTCCTGGCCTTGGATTCTTGCCAGGGTGAGAAGGTCTAGTTCTTGGTTTGGTATCAGGTTTTGTTGTTGGTTTCACAGGAGCAGTCAATGGTGATGCTTCTGCAAGGTATTTTAACAAGTCCCCTTTGGTAATTCTCGGAGGTAGGTTTTTTTCCACGATCTTTAAGATTTGAGATTCAATAAACAAAGATACAGGATTTTTTCCTTCTTCCAATTGTTTTTTTACTGATTTTACACATCTTTCAAATTTTCTGGTTTTCTTTGGCCCAACTTGAGAATGACAAATTGCCCATGGGTTTGGTTTGTTTTTCTTTTCTTCAGACATACCCATCATTTTTCTATTGTCATCGGAATCATCATCCATTCCGTCAGGTGCCATGTCGTTTGCATCGTGAGGAGCCTCTTGACCTGTTAAATCCTGTAAGGCTGTCGCCCCCAAAGCATTTTGGTCAGTAACATCATCTGTTTCATCTTCAGTCATCTCTTGCTCAGAAGCGGTTGCAACAACTTTCTTAGTTACAGGATCTTGTTTAACCATGTATCCTTTTTCGTTAGCAGGTAAACTTCCTCCACCGGGGCCAATTTCATATTTCTTACTCGGGATTTCCTTAACTTGTTCCGATATAACTATTTTTGAATGTAGTATGTTGATTTGTGATTCGGTGAGTTTACTTACTGTATTAGCAGTCAAACCTTTTTCGATCAACTCCAAAGCTTTTTTGTTAATTTTCATATACAACTTTCTTTTCGAATTCTAATACCAAATCTCTTTCATAGAGTTTGTCTTTTATTTCTTGTTCGGAAATCCCGAATCTGAAAACCATTCTTTTTTGGTTATCTTCGTTTTCAATTTCCCAGGCTAAGGCAATGACATCATCCATCGCATCTTCCATAGAAAAAAAATCGGAGTCCTGAATCAATTCCAATTTTAAATTAGTATTTCTCAGAACTCCTACTTTTTTTATGTAATGTAACTCGGGAGGACTTGGATACCCGTTAGATGGTTTACTATCCCAATCATCCCCCCATACATTCAAATCATCAGAGAAAATGAATTCGTAAAGATTTTGTCCCTTATAATCAGACCCTAATCCATTTACGTATATCAATTTACTCATAGAATAACTCCTTCAGGTGAAATTTTTACTTCAGCACCTTTATTTTCAAATACTAAGTTTTTCTTATTTGTTTTTCCAATAACTTTAGCTGTTGCATTTTTTTTCAAAAATTTTTCAGCCGCCAATTCTTGTTCAATAGTTTCAGTAAGTTTTACAATTTCTTTCATTTGTCTATCGAAATCCAAAACCGACTTAGTTCTTCTGGTCATTTGTTTTTCTTTGGTTTCCAAAATTTCTTTTTTTGTTACTTCGAAATATTTCGAAATAACTTTGTCAACTTTGGATTCTCCAAAAATACTATCGATGATTGCGCCGTTACCGTAATCTTCTTCCTCTTCGTCAGTTTCACCCATTTTAGAAGAAATATATGATGCTACCATTGGAGCGGCAATTCTTGCAACAGTCCCCCAACTTTCACCCATATCTTCTTCTCCCATTTCACCTTCCATAGGAATATCCATATCCGCTTGAATATCTTCAACCTCACTATCATCAGTCAAATCTTCTCCACCCATATCATCTCCTCCAAGATCTTCAGATTCTTCGTCAAACTTGGACATAATATCTTCTTTATCTTCTTCAGATAGAGAACCTAAATTCAGGGAAGATAAAACCATGTTGATAACATACTTTATGTCTTCGGAAGTCATTCCTTCTTCACCATCCAAAGTTCTGATTTTCTGAGTCAACTTACCTGTTAATTTTTGGATTGTTTTGAATGTAACTTTTTCACTTTCAGCACCAGGACCTTCAACATCAACAGTTGCATCAATATCAACTTCAGCTTCTGGTTCCATTCCTCCCATGTCCATACCCATATCGCCTCCTTCAGCGTCCATAGGCATTTCTTCAGTTGGTGATGGAGGTAGTTCAGGTGATGGAACTGCAGGTGGTGCCGCTGGTACTTCAGCGGCAGGTGCTGGAGCTGGCTCAGGTTTTGGAGTTTTCAAAGTGAACTTTTTTTGTTCACCGAACAAAGAAACACCTTCTTCATTTTCATTTAACCTGTTCAATTCACCAGCAACTAAGTTCAATCTCTTGAATGCCTGAGAATATGAAGTATAGTATTTTCTATTCTTCATTGGCTCGATATATTCACTTTGAGATTCAGAAATAGTTTTCTTGATGATGTAACCTTGTCTTTCTTTGACAATTTCGTATTTGTTACCATCAGCTAAAGAAATTGAATATTCTGATCTAGCCGTTTCATTCATATTTGATGGAATCACTTCGTTGAAACGAGCAATTTCCATAATTCTTTTTATCTTTTCTTGTCCAGTTAGTTTTTCACTGCCAAGTGGTTTCAAATCTCCCATATTATAATTTATTTTTTTTTCTCTTTTTAATTATTCAGTCCTTGGAAACCTCCCAAAGAAATAGCGTTTAATTGAACTACCGTAACATTACCATTTTCATCTGTCATAACCTGATAAGGAACTGTAGATCCCGACGGTGCAGTTCCTCCACTAAATGACCCTAACATACCTAAAGTGTACTCGTATTGTTCGTTAACATAAATAGTATAATTGAAGGTCACAGTAGGTGTTGGTGTCTGAGTTGGTGTAGACGCTGGTGTTCCAGTTGGAGTTGGTGTTACAGCCGCGGTTCCTGTTGGAGAAGCGGTGATACTTGGGGTTGGTGTGTTTGATGCGGTTTGTGTTGGAGTTGATGTTTGAGTAGTTGTCACACTTGGTGTAGGTGTCTGTGTTTGGGAAGCTGTGTTTGTTGGCGTTTGTGTCTGAGTGGCAGTATTTGTTGGTGTTTGTGTTATCGTTGGTGTCGGAGTTACTGCAGCAGTTCCAGTCTGAGTTTGAGTAGGTGTTTGGGTTGGAGTTGTAGTTGGCGTTGGAGTATTAGATGCCGTAGGTGTTGGTGTTATGTCTCCAAGACACTCAACACAACTATTCCACGGTCCGTTGAATATTGTGGCTGTATATGCGAGAGGTGTTTCAGAACCAAATGCGATAGAGTAACATCCATTAGCACCAGGGATGATTAAATCATAGATTTTGCCCTCTATAAGATTATCCTCCGACTTTATTTCTAGTACTGTCGTGGAATTACAAGATGACGCTATATAATAATTGAAAGCCATTTAATTTTTTCTTTATAAATATACGAATATTCACATTTATTTAATTATTGATAGGTCTCTTCTAATTTTCTCTCAATTGACAACTCTTTGTCCAAAGCTTTGTTAGAACTATCAAACAGTTTTTGTATATGCCCCGATCTTCTCAAAAATTTAAAAACTAAATTTTCGTAGGATAATTCACCCTCTTTTTCTAACCCTGATTTCCTATAATCTTTTAATTTGTCCTTGATTGAATCGATGGTTTTTTGATCATCTTGAGTATCTTTTGAATCAATTACCTTATCAATTTTTTCAGTCCAGTTTTTTATTTTTTTCTCCAAAACAACTTTATCAATTTCATTTTTGAATTTTTTGGGTTTGTCAATCCATTCATTATTCATGACTGAATAAACCCCTGAAGCGAAATGTGGTTCTTCACTATCTTGAGAATAAAGTTCAACATCATACCCAAAAATTTTAATATCGTGTTTGTCGTTGAAGATTTGTTTTTTCAAATTGAATAACTCCTTATATAATACAGCTTCATCTTCATACTGTTGGAAATCAATAATAACGTGTAAATCGAAATCGGAGAATTCGGACCAATTGAAATTCGCTAACGAACCAGTGAGAACTATGTCTTCAACAAAAACCTCGTCTCCTAAATAATCGATAAATTCTTGAGCAATTCTCATTAAACCTTTGTGAACCTTTGGTATCATGGTTGCTTTTTGAGGGTCATCGGGTGACACCCAAATTTTTGGGTTTAATGTTTCCCTAACAGAAAAACTGTCAAGTATTTGTTGGAATTTGCTCATCCTTATAAATATTAGATTTTTTTATACTTAAAAGCTTTAGATATTTCTGTAACAAAAAATTTCCCTTGGGATTCGGATAATCTGAATTTTGTATAAGTCTGATGAGGAACATCATCATATTCATACTTAAAACCGTTGTTAAATTCTACTACAAGTTTTTTTGTTTCGGTATCATATACCGTTTTTTTTATATTGGACGATTTGATTTCATTCAAAATCTTCGTTCCCTGTATCTCTTCTTTCAGTATCGCCATCTCTGAGTGGTGTTAATTCGTTTATCTTTAATAGTTTTGGCATGATAAAATTCGAAACCTCATCTTTTGTAACTTTAAATCCGTAGTGTTGAAGGAATCTAACAACTTCATTAAATTCATTATTGAATTTTTCTTGAAGTCTCATCATCTTGAAAGTATACGTTGGTGGATCGTTCAATTCATCTTCACTAAATCCCATTTCTTGTAAATGTTGTCTCAGTTCCAAATAAATGTCCAAGAGATCTCTCAGAAGAGAAGAATATGTTAGATATTTTTCAAAAGGTTTCATTATTATAAATATTATGTAAACTTTTCTTTTACAAAATAAAAAACTCTCACTTTTGGTGAGAGTTTTTCAATTATTTTAGTTTTCTTAACTGATCCCTAATTTCAATTGATTTTTCGAAATTTTGTTCTTTAATGGACTTCTTGAGTTCCAACTCCAACTTTTCGATTTCAACTTGATTGTTTTCTAACTTTTTGATCTTGTCTCTAAGTTCAACTGCTTTTTCGAAATCTTCATTTTCGATTGCCAAGTCAAGTTGTTGTTTCAAAGATTTAGTGGTTGATTCACCCTGAGTAGGATTTCCTCCGTAAAAGTAACTAGTGATTACCATACTTCCATCATCTGAAATCTTCTTGTTGGTTTTCCATTGACCGTCGAGGTTATCAAACTGTTTGAACATATCATCAAACGCTTTCCAAAAATCATTTAGGTATCTATCTCTTCCGAACATAGTTGTAATATTTTTTAATTGAGTTTATTTTCGTATCTTTGTAATCAAGTTTGGTGCCCACACAAATATTATGACATATTGTCATAAAAATCAACCTAAATTAAAAATAATATGACAAGGTGTCTGATTATTTGTATAAGAATAAATTTTGATATTACTTTGTAAAAAAAAACTATGAATGACTTAATGGACGACGAAGACAAAATGATGAGTAAAAAACAGAGATCCACTCAAGAAAGTAGAACTCCTGTGCTCGATAACTTCAGTAGAGACCTTAATAAATTAGCTGAAGATGGTAAGTTAGACCCTGTAATTGGTAGAGATCGAGAGATTTTAAGAATTGCTCAGATTTTATCTCGAAGAAAGAAAAATAACCCAATTATCATTGGAGAGCCTGGTTGTGGTAAAACTGCGATCGTTGAGGGTTTAGCAATGAAAATTGTTAGTGGTGAATGCCCACGTAATCTATTAGATAAAAGATTGGTAAATCTTGATCTTACTTCAGTTGTTGCTGGTACAAAATACCGTGGACAATTTGAAGAAAGAATGAAAGTGATAATAGAAGAACTACAGGCGAACCCTAACATCATTGTATTCATTGATGAGATTCACACATTAGTTGGTTCTGGTAATTCTGCAGGTTCTATGGATGGATCTAACATCTTCAAACCAGCGTTGTCTCGTGGTGAAATTCAAATCGTAGGTGCAACAACTTTGGATGAGTTTCGAAAAAACATTGAAAAGGATGGAGCATTGGAGAGAAGATTTCAAAAGATTATCGTGGAACCTTCCACCGTTGTTGAGACAATACAAATTCTCAAGAATGTTAGAGACAAATATGAGTCATACCATAAAGTTACTTATTCGGACGAAGTGGTTGAAACTTGTGTAAAACTCGCTGATCGATACATCACAGACAGAGAATTTCCTGACAAGGCATTTGACATCTTGGATGAGGTTGGAGCTCGTATGCAAACTGAGTTGAAGATTCCAGATTCAATCGAGGAACTCAAGAAGAAAGCTGCCGAGCTTAGACAACAAAAGATGGACGTAGTTAAGAAACAAAACTACGAACAAGCTGCACAACTGAGAGACAAAGAAAAAAAGTTGTTGGACAAATTGGATCAAGAAAAAAAGAAATTCGAAGAACAATTGTCCAAAGACAAACAGAAAGTGAATTTGGAGGACGTTTACGATGTTGTTTCCAACATGACTAAAATCCCTGTCAGCAAAATGTCTGTGGATGATACCAAAGCATTGTTGAATTTGGATAAACACATCGTTGGAACTGTAATTGGTCAGGACGCCGCTGTTATCAAAGTTGCAAAATCTATCAAAAGAAATCGACTTGGTATCAAAGATCCAAATCGACCAATTGGTTCTTTTGTTTTCTTGGGTTCCACAGGAGTTGGTAAAACTCACTTAGCTAAACAACTTGCAAAAGAAATGTTCGGTAGTGAAGATGCATTGATTCGTGTAGATATGTCCGAATATCAAGAGAAACATACCGTATCCAAATTGGTTGGAGCACCTCCAGGTTATGTTGGTTATGAAGAAGGTGGACTTCTAACTGAAAAAGTTAAAAACAAGCCTTACTCTGTTATCTTGTTCGATGAGGTTGAGAAAGCTCACAAAGATGTATTCACCGTATTACTTCAAATCTTGGATGATGGTCACGTCACAGATAGTTTGGGTAGAAAGATCAATTTCAAAAATACTTTGATCATCCTTACTTCAAATCTTGGTGTGAAAAAACTACAAGATTTCGGAACTGGTATCGGATTTTCCAGTAACTCATACAGTAACGAAGAAGCGAAAAAAGAAATCTTGATGAAAGAGATGAAAAATTTCTTTTCACCTGAGTTCATCAATCGTATCGATGATACAATTGTATTCAATTCTCTTTCTCAAGATGATATCAAGAAAATCACCGATATCGAACTTAAGAAGTTGATGAAGCGTCTCGAAGAAATGAAATACAAAATTTCTTATGATGAATCTTTGGTCGAATACCTATCCAAAATCGGATACGATGAAGTATATGGTGCTAGACCATTGAAAAGAGCAATTCAAGACAAAGTAGAGGACTTGTTATCCGAAGAAGTTTTGACTGATAAGATTATTGAAGGTAAAACTTACGTAATCAAAGTTGAAAACGAAGAAGTTAAAGTAATCAAGAAAGGTCGGTAATTAAAAAGGGGGATAATTCCCCCTTTTTTTATATTTATAGTCATGAGTAATTTTTCAATATTATTAGATCGTTTCAAGAAAAGGTTCCCAAATCAATATCAATCCAAAATTGATATTATTGAAAAGTTTGTAACTGATTATATTGAGAAGAAAAACATAAATGTAAAATTTTTAAATTCTTGCTCCGTAGGATTCAAGGGGGTTAGAACAAGAGATCAAGTTATAATTTGTTCTCCTGTAGAAATGGAAAGTATTGGAGATTTTTTATACACCATATTCCATGAAATCAGACACGAACAACAAATGAGAGACATTAAAATGAGGAACCCTCTCACGGATTTTGATTTGTCCGATTTCGAAGAACTTTATCAACAATACTGGGAAATGGAATTGGATGCTGATCAATTTGCTAAAAATATGGTAGCTAAATTGATTATAAAATTGAACATTCCTTTAGACATAGCTAAAAAATACTTTTCATTATCACCATACGTAGAAAAATACCCTACGTTATCAAATATGGTTCGAAATAGTGTTTATCAAATTATTGAAGATATTAAAAGAATAAAAAAATCGGGTGGTGAATATACTGATATCCAAGACCACCCGATAGTTAAAAGACACATCGATAAGTTAGAAAATTTTATTTAATTAAAAAGGGTGAAATTGCCCTCTTGGAACTGACTTCTTGAAATGTAATTTATAACCCAAATCTTCAATCATTTTTCTTCCCATTTCAATTCCGTTGAATACATCATCAATAACTACGTATTCCTCTGGAGTGTGGTAGTCATAATATCCAATAGAAAAATTTACACAAGAAAAATCAAATTTACTTCTTAACGCATACACATCAGTATATGGGTGAACCATATATTCCATATAGTCATAGTTCATTCCTTCAGTCAAAACTTTATTAACTTTTTCAAAAAACTCACTACCTCTATCAAATAGTATTTGACCGAAACATTTTTCAGTGATCATCCAATTCTCAGGAGCATCGAACTGAATCCCATAACCTACATTTTCGAAAAATTTAGGATCTGCAGATCTTGAACCGATACAACCGATTTCTTCGGACACAAAAAAAGCCGCTTTCAAATATGGTAACTCCTTCAATAAAGTGAGACATGCAAATACACCACATTTATCGTCTCCTCCAATACCTGTCGGTTTTTCTCTGTCGTTGAACGCCTTTAATGATGGTTTTAATTCACCTTGAGCATTTTTCAACATCATTTCTCTGATGTTGATTGTATCGATGTGGTGAACTGTATCTGTATGTGATATTACGCAAGGGAAATAGAAATCTTCAGGTAACTCTGAGGTTTCTTGTTTGGTCGCATAAACATTCAGTTTCTCATCGACATAATGATCAATGTTGTTTTCGGTTAACCAATTAACCAAGAATTCAACCATACGATGTTCTTGGTGAGTTTTTGTAGGGATACTCAAAACCTCTTTGAGCAAATTTATATCTTTCATCTTATAAAGATATAAATAAATTAGATTTCATCCAACTTAAATAATGTAGGTTGGTAAAGTAAGTTATAAAAATTATCTTCTGACAAAGATATTGTCGTCTGTTGTAATCCTTTCGATAATGATACACGAACTTTCATCTCTGGAAAATCAAACCCTAAGATTTTGAATCTGGTTTCTTTTTTGGGATCTTTAGGTAAAACATACCATTCATCCTGTTTGAATTTTTTGGTAACTCTATAAGTCATTTCAGTGAAATCATCAATATTTGCACCTTCAGCAGAATTTTCAATTTTTTCTAAAATTTTTTCTAAAATTTGTTTTATACTCCTGTTATAACTTTTATCATCAAAATCACTTTCCTTTTCATACTCATAATAATCTTCCATCCATCCGCCAGGAGCTTCTTTTTCTTTGAAGTAACTCGATAAAATGTCTCTGACAGGCCGATGCATCAAATTTGTTCCAACATAGTATTTTAATAAATCTTTAACTTTTATATCAAAACCATCCTTATAAATTTCTTCAAAATCCATGTCATCATAATATTCCTTCATTTCTTGAGGAATTGC
>Ga0315909_10006278_pt1 | contig 13448 bp, 7 predicted proteins | sample LakEriMetagenome_11_FD_203527 | JGI IMG/M metagenome (GOLD analysis project Ga0315909, IMG submission 203527) | Freshwater fungal communities from buoy surface, Lake Erie, Ohio, United States - Buoy 2 MA125 | ecosystem: Environmental > Aquatic > Freshwater > Lake | place: USA: Lake Erie, Ohio...
CCATGCTGTAAACCTAGTTAACAACACCCGCAACAAGAATAACGAAGAGTTTTCAAGCGTGGCTGATTACCTTGGCGGCTTCCTACAGCGTCACTATCAGGATATTTTGGTCATAAATGGCAAGACCCACAGCCGGACGGGACTAGAGCAAGCACCGATCCGTGAACCCCGTGGCAAGGTGGTAGTCCGCTACGAGCCGGATACAAAGATGCTGTTTGTGGTCAACAAGGAATGGCGAGATGACTGTGCCAAATCCTTTATGGGCTATGAGGACACCCTGAACCCCTACCGCAAGAGCAAGGCTTATATAGGTCTTAAGAAGAAACGGATGCTTGCAGGTACGGCAATGGGGGCATCTGATGGGGTTATGGCTTTGACATTCGATACATCGAAACTAGACTTTTTTGCTGAGGACGCGATTGTAAATGCAGATATTAAACCTGAAGGTGCAGATACCTTGGGAGTCGATTGAACCCGGTATGTCGTTTTTTATACCCTGCCTAGATACCGATAACGCTGTTAAGCAACTTACGTGGGAAGCGGGCCGGTTCAGGTATAGAGTTATATGTAAACAAGTTATTGAGAGTGATAGATACGGGTTGCGCTGCTGGAGGGTTGAGTGATATTCTTGGGCCTCACTCTCCTATCATCTCCTCGATAGGCTTAACCCCCGGCTAACTGTCGGGGGTCTTTTTTAGTACCCCGAAGCCTTTCTCATAAACGGCACGTTAAGTTCTTCTATCAGACTGTTTTCAACACGCTCTAGGTCTTCCAATACTTGTTTTTTGTCTGCACCGCTGATTTTTGGATCATTGGATACAACTTTCTTAAGCGCCCGTATATTTTCAAACTGCTGATCTGTAGTACTTATCATACTACCTAGCGAATAGAGCATAAGATTCTTGTCTTTATCTAGGTAATTAACAAGTTCCTCTATCTGCCCCCGAGCACGGAATGTATTAACGGTGCTAACTACTCGATCAATATCTTCACGAAAATTGTAGTACTGCTCTTTGTAACCACCCGGGACACGGTCATACATAAAAGTCTTAAATCCGGGCAACTCGTACAATCTTTTATCAATTCTATCTGCCGCTAACACGTTGGTTATGTCTAAAGCCGTACCCCCTGCAATACCTGTGTACCCACGGATAAGGTAGTCAAGTTTCATCGGAGAGTAATTTATTAACCCCCCAAGCATTTTAGCCAGTTCAGAAGTGCTGTCGGTGTACTGCTGTGATGGTTCTACTTTCTCCAACCCACGCCCTACGATTTGAGATTGGGTAAAGAAAGAATAGTTAACCGCTACCTCAAGGCTTGGTTTAAGAAACTGCGGCGTCATATTGGGCGTGGCAAAGGAATCTACTAAAGCCGAACCAATTGCTTTTCGTAAGGCTGTAGCATCCTCGGGGCGTGCAGTCCCCTGACTGGATATGTAATTCCACATACGCTCCGGCAGTACTTTAAACAAGAAGCCTACTTCAGGCGCAACCGGGATCTTATTTGGTGCCCACTCAGGTAAACCCGGAACGATAAAGTTCTTGTCTTTTTCGTAATCCCGTAGTCCTTGATATTCGTCGTCCCCACCAACTAGCATGGCATAGACACTAGACAACGCCATCAATTTAACTCCGGTTTTCCAAAACAACATTGCCGCGAGTTTTTTCTCTTGGGCAGAAATACCACGCCCCGTCATGGATCGGTAGTAAACGTCCATACCCTGAATGTATGCGTTCATAAACGGAATAACCTGACGCAATACACCTACAAACTTATTTTTACCTTGGCGTTTAAAGTTAATAATTTCCTGTGCGCGATAACGGGCAAGCAACACGTCCCCATCAGGAAACTGGGCTGACTTAGTCTCTGCAAGAGTTTGCTCAAACACAGCCTTACGGGTAGCAGCGTCAGATGCAATTGATGGGGCTTCTGCAAAGGAAAACACCCTATCAAATATACTACGTTGCTTTACTCCAAACTCTTTCTCAATCGCATCCTGTGCTCGACCCGGCATAAAGTCATAGGCACCAGCGATCCCCATAGCCCTAAGTTCTCTTGTGAGAGGGTCGTTTCCAAGTTCTTTTATAAAGTTTTTGATAACTTTGCCGGGGACACTAAACGGGTTTTTAACACCGGAGTTGGTCGTAGCACGATAAGCGTCTTGGAAAACTTGACTTAAAGCAAACTGCGGGGTAGCCGTAGTAGCCTTACGCAGTACGTTTGCCAACCCTGCAAAAGCGTTTAAGAGCGGCCCAGTAGAACTTTCCAGACCCTTGAAAGCATATACGTCTAGGATGTCATCAAATTCGTATGCTTCAGGCTTGCCATCTCGATAAATAAAAATAACATTATTAGGGTTAACACCGGGGGCCTGTGGATTTGGTATTTTTTTAGCCCCAAGATTGTTATTTACAAAAGCATCTACTATCTTAAGACCAGCGTGATTACGAATAGCGCTGTTACCCATCCAAAACGACAGGCCAACCATATTGTCAAAAATGTTGTTGATGGGGTCTACCCCACCTTTTAGTTGCTTCATGGTGCCAAGGTTGACTAGACCTTTCATGTACATCTTAGGGCTATTCTGGATAGCCTCTTCAAAGTCCTTGATACGGTTCCAAGGCACGTAATCAATAACATCTTTCCACTGCTGTGCTTGTTGTTTACTTAACCGATCACCTTCTACCATAGCGTCGATCAAGCCATTCTTAAATTCCGTAAACTCTTTAAAAGCGGCGTCTAATTCAGGGAATTGGTTAAACGCATCCATACCCGCTTTGATTTGCGCAGGGCTTGGCAACAATGCTGGGTCTACTGGGGAGTTAGGGTCATTCCTTAAGGAGTTAGCACGACGTGCAATGAAAGCGTCGTTAGCCAGTTTGAACGCTAGATCTACATCACCAAGTTTGACGCCTAGTCCTTTAATCGTATCCATTACGCCCTGAAGCGACGCAGGGCCATCTTTGGCAAGCCATCCTATATTCTTATCGAGAACCAACTTACCGCGCTTCATGGCTTCTACAGTCATAACGTCTGCGTGCTCGGCAGACAGGGCAAAGAAGTCAGGCCGAGTTTCTCCAAGGGCGTTTCTTATAGCCCCGTTCCATGCTTTCTGTAACTTATCTTCTATACTTGCACCCTTAGAAGCGACTTCTACCCTTAGCCTACGCACTGCTCGTTCACGTAAACTTGGGTCAAAGAAGAACGCACCAACTTTCTGCATGGTGCTCATCTGCGGTTGCTTTGGCTGGGCGTTGCTAATATTACCCATAGATTGGATTACAGCCTGTGCCTGTTGCCCTGCGGGTGTAAGTACAGGGGTTACACGGCGGTATCTAATATCTCCAGAGGCACGATCAAACGTCCCCTCAAGATTACCTGTAGCAGACTTCACCTGCTCAGATTTGTAGATTCCAAGATTTTTACGCCCACCTTCAGACACATAGAACCCATCATACCCAAGTTCTTTAATGGCTTCTTGGAATGGCTTTTGTTCAATAACACCCCAATTACCATTTGAAGCGTTTCCGTAAATAATGTCCGTAAGACTTAAATTATCTGAAGTCGCTAAATCGTTAACTTCTGCTTTAGTTAAATATTTTGTGAATACTAAACTTTTATTAGATTTGGGATCGAGATAGCCTTGATCTAATAATTTCTGAATAATTGCACGTACCTGTTTATCATTCTGGTAGTCAAACGGATTTTCTGCCCGAACATACAAGGGCATGATGTTTTCCCCTGTGGGGTTTAACTCTCTAATAGCATCGCTGTATTGCTCAGGTAAATAATCAAACAAGTCTATAGTGCTTAGTTTCTTAAAGTCTTCTTTAGTAGTTGGGCCATATGTGTCCCCATCTTTTGCTAATGCGGTAAACACCCCATCTCGTTCAGCAATTTCAAGTATCCGATTAGTAAAAACATTCATTTGCTCAGGGGTCATTTTCCCCACAATCTCGTTTTCTATAAACTCGCGAGACGAAGTACTAAAATCTTGAGCAAAATTAGGGTCAGAGGTTAAGAATATAGCGTTCGCTTGTTTGGGAATAAATTCTGAAATATCCCTAGCCGTGCCGTGGAACATCAAAATGGGGCGTCCCGTTTCATCAACGGCCTTACTGTCGCCAAACCATTTCCAGAAATTACGAACCCCTTCTAAAGTAGGAGCAATCGGACGCCCACGAGAGTCATAAACAGAACGGCTAACCCCACCAATTTCTACAGTGGTTCCGTCAAACGGACTACCATCATCTCTGTAGACTATATTCTTTGAAGCCTTACCCACACCCCGGGTGCCTTTACCTTCTATTACATAGTCACGGAAAGAATCAAGAAGGTCGGTAACTTCTTTATCACGCAGAGTCTTAACACCAATAAACTGTAAGAAGTTACGGATAAGTTTCTTTAACTGATGTAAAGCGTATCCTTTTAAGGTATCAGATTTTACATACCGTGATTCAACGGCTTCAGCCAGCACCTCTTCAACAGCCACACTTAAATCCATGCCTTCAGCCATCTTCATATTGGCTTTGGCGCGTATCTGATGATTGGTGTTGTACAGACGATGCATTACCTTACGGTATTCAGCACCTAATATGGCTTGCAGACCGTAATGCCCAATAGACTCATGCACTATGGTTAAAGCAACCTGATGCGGGTTTTTTATGTTGTCTGCAATCAAGTAGACCGTTTCATCGTTAGGATTAAATGCGCCCGGAACATCCCCGGCACGATCTCTTAACAACTGGGCTTGCATATTTGGTGGCAAACCATCTACGCTTTGCACTACAACAATTGGTGGTGCATTCTTCCAATTTTTAGTAAATCCGGCTACAAACTTATCTACAGCGGCTTTGGTACTCTTGGCACCCTTTTCAGCCTTGCGATAGCGAACTCTCCGGCCTGATAGTAAATCTTGAATTCCAGCAGTATTTTGGAATATCTGCTCTTCAACACGCTTCTTAACTTCTTCATCTTTCTTACGCTCTTCAGCACGCTGTTTACGTAGTTGCTCATTTTGTTTGCTGAGTGCTTCTTCTTCTAGACGTTTTTGTTCGGCCTTAGACTCCCGTTTAGCCCGTAAGGCTTCGTTATATCGGGAAAGGTACATAGCGCCTGCTGTATTTAAAGTGCGCTGTTGTTGTATTTCTCGGTCTACAAATTCTTTGTGTTTGCCACTAAGAGCGTTGTATGACATTTTAGCCATACGGTTTACTTTTTTCTCAAAGGCAAATTCTGCGGCAATCTGTTTAAGCGCCCCCTCAACGGAGCCTGCCTTTTCAACATACTGCTTTAAGTATGTATTGGCTTCATCAATCTCGTTTTGAGGCGTTGGGCGTTTGCGAGTTACTTTCTTATCACTAGCCACCGGTAAGTTTTGAACGGGGGGCTTTTGCTCACCAAATAATTCAGTTTGGAGTTCATCCTGTAGAGCAGATTGTTCTTCGTCTGTTAAGGCGTTTGCATCTAGTGCAGGTTGTGTAGTTGTCGCTCCAACATCAGCAGGTCTAGGAGTTTCGCCAGCGTTTGCCATTGATCCACTGTCAGGTGTTTTAACTCCTTTGGCGGCTCTGCTGCGTTGTTTGTCAGAAACAGAAACGCTCGGCTTAGTTGCTCCGGCGACAGGTTGTCCAGTGAGTTCATCTTTTGCCTTCCTAAAGCCCAATCCAGTAAGAAAGTCTTCAACTCCTTTGGCTACCCTTGGGCTTCGGTTGGGGTCGCTACCAAACTCATCTAGCACTTCTTTTACTGTTTGTGCTTGAGCAGGGTCATCTAAATTCTTACCAAGAATCTGTTCTCTTATTTTCTTATTAGATGGGCCTATGCCCATTGCCTTAAGATCTTCTTCTTTAACAGTACGGCCTTCAGCAACTGGTATCGCTTCTTCTGCAACCTCTTCTTCGACAGCCCCGGTGCGTAATGCTCCCGGCGTTGGCTCGCCTTTTTTCTTTCCCTTGGTCGCAAACAACTCTTGCTGCTTGGCTGCGGCACCAAACCCCTGCATAGCGATGCTTTCAACACCAGACTTGGTAGACTCGCTTAGATTAGGGTTAGCCCGTACACGATTAAGAATTTGCCCAACAGCGACTTGATCTTCTGGGTCAGTTAGATCTTTACCTTCAAGTTCTTTATAGAAAGAGGAACGCTTACTTAAACCGGTCTGGTCTAAAACATCAGACGTAAGCACGGTGGGGAACTGCGCTTCAAATTCAGGGCCAGCCAACTCAGTAGAAACGCCCGGATCAGGTTCGTTATAGCGTTGCCTAAACCGTTTGGATATTTCTTCCCGCTCCAAATCACCTTGAAACATATCCATTTGTCGGAGTTCAGGGGGCAAAGCACTTTGTTCTGCATACCGTTGGGCAAGTTCTTGCTCGGAATTAAGTGCAACCGTACCGTCAGGGAACACCGTTGGTACACCTGCTAGGGGGCTATAACCCAAAGCCAGAGGTTTTTCAGTGGTGCCTTCTGTTTTCTCTTGCTCTAACAACTTATCACGGGTAGCCGACGCTTTGCGTCCTAACACCATATTCATTACTACTTCAGCAATCGCACCAGCCCCCGCACCATAGGCGGCTTGCTCTCCTAACCCTTCGAGTAACTCTTGATCAGGTTTATAGATACCTTGAGCAATAAAGTTTTGCCCTAACCCCTGTGCAAATTCTTGTAGCCCTTCAACACCTGCGGTAGTAAGAACATCCTTACCCCGCTTTATTATGTCTGATTGAAGCGCTTTGGGTAACTTAGTAACTATATCCTCGGCAGGCTCAAGAAAACGCAACAAACGGGCGGTGGGGAGTGCTTCTAATGCACCGGGTAGTACCCCTAAAAGTGTAGCCCTAGATTTTTCTTCTGGTGTGGCTTCTTCGGCTTCTGCTCTTTGACGGGCTTCACCTGCACCAGCAGCGGCACCTATACCACCACCAACCACCGTACCAGCGGTACGAGCGCCCACACCAGCCGCACTCAAGGCTTTACCTGCGACACCACCGGGGACAAGAAACGATCCAATAGAACCTACGGCTTGGCCTAAATTGCGCCCAACCGTGTCTTCATAACCCAAGGCGGCTTCAGGAGTTAGCCCCTCTACAATCTTGCGGGTACGACCAACAACAGCCTGTTCTGCTTCTTCGGGTAGTAGAGCGGCGGCGCCTTCAACGGCAGTTCCAAGAGTTCCAACAAAACCAGCGGGGATGCCTTTTACAAACTCTTTGGCTTGACCTAAAAGGGTAGGGCCTTCCAAAAGTTCTTTAAATTGTTTACCAGAAACACCCTCATAGGCCAGATAACGAAGTAGGTCTTCATTAGGCGCACCCGCGTCCGCCATCTTGCGGACGTTGGAAATAATCTGCTCAGAACGTGTCGCCATGTTTATCTTGTTGGCGTAACACCGGGGTATTGAGTTATTAGATCCCTAATATCTATCTTCTCTGCGCCACCTTTTTGTGCATTTCTAAATCTCTCGGCAAGTATTGTTTTCATAGGATCACGTGCTTCGCCCCGCATTTCAGCAATCTCACGTGCTGCTTTGTCAAACGAAATACCTTTAGCCTTAGCATACCTATCAATTACCTCAGCCTCTGCACCCATTCGACCAGCCTGAGCAATTTGTGCGGCTGCGGTTTTCTCCCTTAGTGCAAAGTCTCTAGCATCTTTCTCAAGCGAAATCGCGGTTGCCATATCACCACGGGCACGAGCATCAGCGGCTTGCTCCATTCTGGCTTCACTATCAAGAATACCTTTTTCGCTCTCACGGATCTTATCCATCGCCTTACTGTATTGCTCAATTGCAGGCATAGCGCCTTGAAGGTTTTGTAAAGCATATCTGGATTTACCACCAGCAATACCAAGACCTGCACTTACCAAACCAAGGGCACCGGCCTTGTCCAAATCTTTATTAAGTTTTTCTTTGTACTTGTCTAGAGCCTCCCGAGCCTTGGCATCTGGTGTATCAGAAACGCCAAATTTAGTCTTTAAACTCTTTAGATATTCAGCATAGTCGGTAGGTGCGGCAGCGGCTTTAGATGCGCCACGTCCTTCTCCTTTACTTTCTTCTGCGCCTTGACTTCTAGTAGCAGAGGCAGCGGCGGCAGCAGGTTTAGCGACTTCCTCTTTTACTTTAGATGGGGCTTTAGGTAAGTCATACCCCGTATACCCGCCAAATAAAGGAGCGCCACGAGAACCAAGTCCTCTGGGTTCTTGTCCTGCTAATCTATCTGGAACTTTACCGGAACGATAATACTCTTGAAGTTCTGGAAGCGTAAGTTCTTTTGTAAACATTTCATACTGCGAAGGAGTGCGTTCTCTAGCATATGGGTCTCCCATATCAGGCGCACTAAATATGGGATCAACAAACCCTTCATTTTGGAAAGCCACAATCCCACCACCTGCGTACTCATCAGGAAACATATCTTCATTTACAGGTAATGCAGTCAGCCCACCCTCAGCCAGAGTTCTAGTCCCTGTAGGAACCGCAGCCATCTGAGTATTTGCTTGGGGGGCCATCTGAGGAACCGCCTGTGCTTGGGGTGTAGCGCCTAAACCAGCCGTTTGAACAGGGGGATTAAGAACTTCTTGGGCTACAGTGGAAGTGGGCTTTTGTTCTGCAATTGCAGCATTACGCATCCGGTCAATAAACATACCAGCCATAACGGCAACCGTTGGGTGAACCAAATTCATCTGAACTGCTTGGGCAATCTCTTTCTTATTGCCACCGTATTTGGCAGCAACTCTTTCGGCTGATAGCAAGTCAAAATTATCTAAATCTTCTAAACGAAAATCATCCATTTCAATCTCACTTCAGAAGGTTATATACGCCAAGCCCAGCCAAACCTAAGCCACCGACCTGTGATGCTAAGGATGGGGGTGCCTCATAAACAGTCTTACCTCCAGTAGCCGCAAGGTTTGCACTACCACGCAGGATGTCAGACATAAAGCCAAGCCGTTTATATGGATCTTGCTGTTGTTGCAAAAAGTCCTGATATTTAAGGTCAAGAAGTTTTTGTGCGTCTGCTTGATCCATTGCGCCAAAGGCTTCCTGCGCTTTAGCCAAGTCAATACCAGCCTGTTGCTTACCAATACCCAACTGACCCAACGTAGCCCCGGCTTGGGTAGCGGCTTGAGCACCTTGTATACCTGCCGTAGTACCAAACTGCATATTACGAATAGCATCTTCATAGGCTTTCTGTGAGCCTGTTGCCTGAATGTTTGCCAGATTTTGTTGTAGGTTGCGCTCACGCTCAGTACCAGCAAGAAGTTGACGTGCACCTCCATATGTACCCTGACGAGCCGCGCCAAGGTTTTGCATTAATTGCCCCTTCTGGGCATCACGGATGGCTTCTTCTTTTTGCAGATCTACCACGTTCTTCATATATGGGGTCATATACTTTGCTTGATCTGCGGCACTAGTAGCCATCTTCGCATAGTCAGTTCCGGCAGCGGCAGCGGCTAATCCGGCACTGGAGGCTAGATTAGTTCCAGTCTCAAATTGACCCGGCAAAGCCATACCACTTACACTTTTCCGGGCAGCAGTTTGTTCTGCTTCGGTTGGGGCAATCCGTTCTCCGCCATATGTTATATACGGAGTTGTGGTTACATTAGTTAATGTTTCGGCTTGACCAAGCATCTTCTCCGCATATGGTTGAGCATATTCAGGTATAGTCGTTTGCGACGTGCTGGTTGGTTGTGGTGAAGGAGAAGGAGAACACATAGTTTATTACCTCAAAATTTATAGATCATCTGTGTAGCCACATCGGTAAACCCCATCCGACGCCAAAGTTTTGCTACACGTAGATCGGTCATTGCAGAAACCAAAACCCGTTTAACTCCACGACTTCGCAACTCTTCAAGAATGGTACGAACCATCTTTTTCCCTACTCCGTTGCGATGCTCTTTTAAAACAAAAATCGTATCTTCTTGGGCTATCAGGTCTTGGTTGTGCATATCATTTGTTATGTAAACATTGCTATACCCAACTGCTTTACCATCTAGCCGTAAAACAAAAGTCAATAACCACCCGCCATCGCCAGCCCGTATATACTCATCAAGTCTTGGGTTGTAGGGGGAATAGTGCACCCCCTGTGCTGCCAACCGTTCAACCATCTCTGAGTAATGCTGCCTATATAAAGGCTCTAATTCTGAATATGTTTCTTTAAATCTTGCTAGTGTTATTTCGTAATTCATGCAGGCATATATTTTTGTGCGTTGACTTCAGGTGCTTGTCTTGTGCGCCCTGTCCTTGCTTTTCTAATCTTGTCCATCATCGCATACAACTTCCTAGCACCGGCTTTGCTTGACCCGTTACCAAGGTGGGATACTACATCCGCCGGAACTACAAACTCACCATCGGCTAACCTAGCCTCCTGCTTACCATCAATATTAGCCTTAATCGAGTCACTCATACCATCACCGCCGCCTGATAAGAACCGTGGGGGTAAACCACCTTTAGCAAAGTTCTGTTCAATAGCGGCTTCCATAGACTGGTCACGACGGCTATCAGCAAACTTATAATACTTATCTCCCGACAAGGACTTACGGCGTTTAGCCAGTGCAGACAACCCACCTTCTTTATAGGCATCTGAAAATCCACCATTTTGGTAAACAGTCATGTTGTAGTCGGGATCAACCGTGCCACCCTGAGCGGCCTCATAAATAGGCCGTGGACTAAATGTATAACGTACCTGTTGCCGTTCCCTTGTATTTCCTGAAGTGTAGGGGTCTTGACCCGATAAATTCTCAACTTCTAATGAATAGGGGCGAATATAAGATACTGGCTTTTTCAAAGGCTCTGGCTCAGGGGTTAGGGCAGAAGCCAATGTTGTACCCGCAGCCGTCAGAGAACCAGTAGGAGTAGCCTTCATAAAGGCACTGCGAGCATCGGTTCCAACTTGCCCAGTATCAAACATATTTGTAAATCCTTCTCCCGCTCTCCCAAACCCAACATTAGGAGAAGTAGGTACAGCAGGAGTAGGGTTAAGAACCGGCGCCGTAGCCACTTGTTGGGCTGTCATACCCGGTGTACCGCCCATACCTTCAAGTAAGCCCGGATCAATATTGCTTTGAGCCATTTTATAATATGGGGAATTTGGTGTAAGACCCCTACCTTCAAGCAAGCCCGGATCAATGCCACTTGTATTTGTAGTGATAGGGGAATTGAGTAATTCAGGAGATAAGTTACTTGCAGCCATATCTGCGGCGCTAGTTAACCCTGCTTCTGTACCTGTAGTAACCGGGGCTGTAACGTTTCCAGCGCCTATCAAACCTTCCCCTAGACCAGCGCCACCATAAGCCCCTAGACCCGCCATTAAACCCTTCTTAAGGCTTCCAGTAGCAATACCTGTCAAGGCACCTACCGTTGCTCCAGCGCCTAATGAAGACATCACTCCAAACCCTGCTGGGCCAAGAGCAAAGCCAGCCACCAGCGGGAGAATAGAACTTAAAAACCCTGCCTCTGGCAGTCCGGTTTCGGGGTTAATGGTAAGGGAGCCGCCATGAGCCATCGCCAAAGCCTGTAGCCCTTTGACTTCACCGGGGGTCATATGTACAAGCATCGTGTCCTGACCACGACCTGCACTTTGTGCTTTGTGCGCCGCAGCAAGACCACCTTCGGCGAAACCCATCATATTACCTACGTTAACGGCGGTATTTACTGCCTGCGCACCTTTACCCATACCGGGGGCAGCAAGATCCATAGCGCTAATTGGAACGTTTCCAAACGGAGTTGTAACTGTTGCAACCGGGCTAAATATCCCAAATGCTTTTGAAATATCTGTAGTAAAAGGGTTCTGGAAACTAATCCCAAACCCCGGTGTTGCTTGTGACGGCCCCGGAAATCCTGCAACCTGACCGCTCATGACTGCCGCCATTGCTTCGGCTTTAGCATCTTCTTCGGCTTGAGCGGCTATTTCTGCGGCTATGGCGTTTGCTTGCGCTCCTAGGGCGGCGGCGTTTTCGTCGGCTTCCGTTTGTTCAGCCTGTTGGGCTTCGGTGCTTATTTGCTCACCAAGAGGGCCTGCAATTGCTGCTGCGGCTAAAGCGTTGGTTACGGCTTGATTTCCCATCTCGGTTTGGGCCATACCCTGAGTTTCAGAAGGCCCACTAAACCCCGCACCAGCCCCACCTTCAGTACTAGAGTCAGCACCGCCCGGGCCAAAACCACCGGGGCCAGAACCGGGGCTGCTAGTATCACCACCAAACGCCGCGCCAGCGCCACCTTCAGTACTAGCATCGGCTCCGCCGGTAGCGGCATCCCCGCCCTCTTCAAAATACCTAACTCCGCCACCCCTACGATATTGATTGGCTAAAGCCGCTAAACCACCACCTGCCATACCGGGCATGGTGGGAGCGAATCCGTATTGGGGTTGGCCTATAGTGGGATATTGCATGATGGGATTATCCTAGATTTGTGGTAACTGTAACAGCCCCCACCTTACCAAAGCCAAAGACCGGGAGGGGGGCTACTCGTTTAGCAGGGGGGAACTGAGCCGAAATAAAGGTTACGTTAACGATTACCGAGGGGGTGGCTGGAATATCCGGGGTAACTCCGGGGGAGGCGGTAACAGCGTTGTAGTGCTCAATCGTGACCGCAAGATCCGATGGATGCCACATAATTTCTATGTAATCTCCGTCGTTTTCTATGTCCACCATAAACGGCGTAACAGCGATTAAAGCCGATGGTACGCCTGCACTTTTTCTTGGGGGTAAACCAAACCGGCTATTTGTTCCAGCAATATCAGTGCCTTCATAGCGCAACCAAATATCTACCGTTTCACTGGTATTGCTGTCACTTTCAAACTGAATACTATAAGTAATGTTATAAACACCTGATTCAGCAAAAGTAATTCGTGAGTTGTTAGTTACTGAAATGCCATCAGGAAAGTCTGTAGTGTCATAGGTAATAGCATATGCCGTGCCTAAAGCGCCTGCTACTTGATCGGTATTACTTATAAGTTGGTTATAGGGGGTGCTTACGTATCGCCCATTACCATAAAAATAATTAGAGTAAACATTGCCAATCATTGCTTCAGTGCCGACATAGCGCCTATTATAGATAGCGTCAGCGTTTAAGTAACTAACAGTTGTGGCTTGCGCTGTTAAAGCAAAAATATAGGCTTGGTATGCGGTTATAAGATCCGTAGTAACAGAGTCTGCCGTTACGTTACTCCCCGTAAAATTGCCACCATAAAAGTTATCGGCACGGTACGAGTTGGCTTGGTTGGGAGTAAGCGAGTCTAGTTGGTTAAAATAGAGGCGAAGTATACGAATCAGATCCGTGTGGTATCTCTGGTCGTATTCAACAGGCGGTACCGGTAATGCTGGTGCCTGAAACCTCTCCATTGCCATTAGCGCTTACCATCCACACGAGCATCTAGTCTGGGCACGCCTAATTGCCAGTTAACTCCCAAGTCTTCTGAACTAATCTTTAGCGCCATCTGACGGGCACGGGCACG
>Ga0315909_10006280_pt1 | contig 13445 bp, 14 predicted proteins | sample LakEriMetagenome_11_FD_203527 | JGI IMG/M metagenome (GOLD analysis project Ga0315909, IMG submission 203527) | Freshwater fungal communities from buoy surface, Lake Erie, Ohio, United States - Buoy 2 MA125 | ecosystem: Environmental > Aquatic > Freshwater > Lake | place: USA: Lake Erie, Ohio...
TAAAAGCAAAAACTTTTTGAACGACTCAAGCTTCTATTTGAACTCTGATGAAAAAAACAAGTCTGATTTTTATGTTTTTGTGTAAGTAGCCCCTTTTTCGAACTGGGTTAGATGCGACTTTTTCACTGAACTAGGCAACTATTTGTGCTATGTTGCATTATCTATTTATATGCGCCAAGTGCAACTTCATGAAATCATCGCCTGCCAATCCCAAAATTCGGATGTTGTAGGGGCTGTATTTCAGCGATTGCACCCGTCTTTGGTGAGTTTGAGCTACCGATATTTGGGTAATTCTGAAGATGCCCAAGACGTGGTTATGGTGTCGTGGATGAAGGTGCTTGAGCGATTGTCGTCTTTTCAATATCAACACCCTTTGAGTTTCTACGCATGGATCAAGAAAATCTGTGTCAATGAATGCCTTGGCATTTTGCGCATGCGAAACAATTTCAATTTACAATCGCTGCAAGATCTTTCTGAAGAGGAGGAGCCGTGGTCTGAGGATTTCTCGGATATCGATGCGAGGGTTTTGTTGCGATGGGTGGCGGATTTGCCCGAGGGCTATCGCACTGTATTCAATTTGTTCGCGGTGGAAGGGTTTTCCCATGCCGAGATTGCCCAGATGCTTGAAATTTCAGAGTCTACCAGTAAATCACAATATCGCAAAGCGAGGCTGCGCTTGTTGAGAGTGCTTCAAAACCAAAATAATCGTTCAAAATCCCATGAGAAATAAGCAAGAATTCGCACATTTGGAGGCGCTTGAGCAGTATCCTGATGGTTTTCAAGACAACGTAAAAACGCAGCGAAAGCTGATACAAAACGCGGTGAATCGGTTACATGGGGGGCAGAAAATCACCCAAGCGCATCGGTATGGGGTGTTGGGACTTGTCCTCAAAAATAGGGCCGCAGCCATCCTTCTATTGTTGGTTTCGGTAATCGGCGTTTTTTGGACAACCCAACCATCGCGAAGGCATCAATCACAGCGCATTTCCGCGAGTGCAACGGTTCAACAAAAGTCATTGAAGCCCGTGGTGCAAAATCGTGTAGTGCAATCGCAAAAGTTGAAAGTTCTGCCGAAGCGTCGCCAACAAAATAGAACCAAGATTGAAAAAGAAATAGCGCAAGAATTACCCGCAACAGAGGAATTTGTGAGGGCCGATTTGGATACTCCAACAACCCAACGACCACTGATAAGCGAATCGGTTGCTGTATCAAAGCAGCCATTGTTTGAGAAAAAGCAGCGGTTCAAACAATTTGAATTTCAGCCGAAGAAGCCGTCGGCGCAGGCAAAGAAATCGCCACCGAGCACCGAGTTTTTTGTGTTTCGCGATGGCCATTTTAAAATTGTATCTACCCCCAGTGAGCAGCAATTTATTCAATTTATAAAACCCCAATAAATCATGAAATTAAAACACATATTTCTCGTTGTAGTGACTTGTTTTTTTGCCATTTCGACATCGGCACAAAAGTTTGAATTAGAAACACTGAAAGCCAAGGCCAGTTGGGGGATTGGCGGCGTAGATAGGGTGGTTTTTGAATCACATTCTTTTGACAATATTGTGCGATACGATTCCTTCATTTCCGTGTTGAAACAGTTTTTGTCTGATGCTGAATCTGCGGATATTGTTATTGATTCCTTGTCGTCACCAGTGAAAATTCATTACATAATTTCGCCCAGTGATCGCAGAAAGTTAACCATTGAGAATCCAGAATTTATTGCCTCGGGATTCGATCTCGATGAGGAAGAGAAAAAGTTGAATGATAGTTTGCCTGGCAATGTTGTTTATCTATATGATGATCGATATAAGATGAAATTTTCAGTCTATCTAGAACAGCCCGCCCATGCATACAAAATACAAAAGATGGTTGATCTATGGGATTCAACTTTTCAAACTTTGGAGGCTGATATTGTAGGTGATTTAGATTCTATTCAACCGCTCATTTCTGCTTCAAGTTCCATGTTGAATTTTAATTATCGTGTATTTAAGAAAATAATGAGAAACATTTATCTTCAATCATCCAAGCGCGAATTTTTCACAAAGCCACGAGTGTTTCTGTATGCATTGGGTAATAATTGGGTCATTAAAAATAACGACACGCTGTCGGTTATTTCTCTTGCCGTAACAACTAGAGATGGGGGTTTATCGGATTTATATTCAACCGTGGGGTTTTTGGGTAACAATGTGTGCACGCAAATTGGTAGTCGGATTCCATTGTACGTGAAGCGTAAGCAAGATTTGCCTGTAAATATGTTTTATCTCAATGTGGGAACTACACTCTATTCCATGATGGCTGATAATGGGTTAGGGATGAATATACATGGTTCCTATGAGGGTTTGCTGGGTTACAAGTCGATGAACACTTCGCCTGATTTACGCACGGTAAAGGACTATAGAACTTCGGGGTTTGAATTGGGCGGGTTTCTTTCCGATAGGGACGGGGTACTTTTGCCTCGGGCCGGTCTGGTATTAAAAACCTACAAGCAAATGGGGAATGTGCGATTTACATCGGGTATATACACTGGGAAAGCAATTAGTGGTGAATCACCCTCGATACAATCGACATTGCTGTTCACCATAGAAGTGTTCGATTTGTTTTGATTGGGTCTAACTACTTCAAGGATTATGAAAGCCATATTTTTAATTATTAATTGTTTGATTTAAAAGCGATTCATTGTAAATTGCAATAACAATATTGAGAATGTTTTATGCAACTATTGAAATATTTAACGTCTTAACTGTATGATCAAACAACTACGTATTATTTGGATTTTGATTTTCATGCTTTTTGCCCAAAAAGGGTATTCGCAAAGCACTGCTGGAACAGTAAACACTGTTGGTGGCTGGATTGAAGTTACACCTTTGGGAAATGCAAAATATAGAATTGACTGCCAATTGCTAATGTCGTTGGGTGGGGCGTTATCGATTGTGCCCAACCACCATAAAAGGGTGAGGCGTGATACCTCTGTTGAATTGCGGATTTATGATTCTGCCCAGAACTATGTTACGATTACTACACACTTGTTAGATGGCTGTTTTTACACCCAAAAAGACACCGCCAACAAGTTGATGGATCCCAACCAGGCCCTTTGGAATAATCACTATAAAAACACCTTTAGATGCACGGTTGATTTGAATTCAAATTATATCAAGTCAAAAATAAATGTAAATTCCTCATTTTTAGAGTTTTATTGTAATTACACTGGAGATATTCTAAGCTCATACGCGGTATCTACTTTTAATATGGACAGGGGTTATGGAAACCCCATTTCACGGACACGTGTATACCTAAAAGAGCTCCCAACCAATGAAACGAGTTTGGTTTATTCTCACGTTGGATTTAGCAAGCTACTAGATTATAATACATACACCTACCGCGCAGTGAATTATATGAATCACGGTGCCTATGGCAAATACGGAGATTCTGTGGTGATGGAGTTGGTAAAACCGGAGGAAATACCGGGTAAGACAAATTCCTATACCAAGGGATATTCAGCTGCCGCACCTTTTTATGCATACTGTTTGGATAGTTCAAACACCTGTACCCCCAAACCCAATGCCACCCCGCCGCAAGGTTTTTATTTCAACCCGGCCAATGGAGATTTTGTTTTCGCGTCAGCACGTGAAAGACAATTGGGACGGTATGCCATGAAAGCCCATCATTATAGAAAAAATGCATCTGGACAGTGGCGGTATTTGGGATATACCGAACTCCACCATGCTATGTATACTTATATTGAAATCACCAATAAATCTGAGTGTACTTTATTTCCCACATTCGTGATGCCAGCGTCTATCGATTTATGCGAGGGTGATGAATCCACCACGAGTATCAAAACCCAAGTAACTCAACTGCTGAATAAATACACCGCCTCCGTGGATGGCAACTTTCCCGATGCTTCAGTAACTACAGACTACAGTACCGGCAATTCAACGCCAACCTTTAAGATCAAAGTGGTCGCGCGTTCGGGTGATTATTCCCCAACCCCAGGCATTGTGACCCTTCGCGTACATGCCGATTCCAATTGGACCCGCGGCGAAGCCGCTCGTTCAGTACCAGTTTTCGTTCACAAACCCATCATTCCCGTGATTGCTGTATCTGCCAATGGCTGCAACAACCTCAAAGGCATACTCAAGTCCGTGAATACCGATGTACCCGTGAAAGTAACCTGGACCATCCACGAAAAATCACCTTCATCGCCCGCGATCTATACCAGTACCGCCAAAGAACTTGTGTATGCAGGCCTATTGCCCTTGAAATATTACATCAAGTGTTTCGTAGTACCCGTTGCGGCAACCTGCAAATGCACAGGCAAAACGGTCATCGATTCGCTCGATATGAATGCCCTGTGGCCGGGCTTGGATTTCGGACTGAATCGCAATACGGTTTGTCTCAAAGATTCCTCAAAAGTCTACTTCGCGAGCAACGTCAAGAACTTCAAATCCAAAGTCTATTACAGCTGGGAGGTGAATGGCCAAGCCTTGTTTGGACTCAAAGACACTCTTTCCATGAACTTCACGGGCGCCACAACACTGAAATTAACCCTACGTGACGATTCAGGTTGTTTGTCGACCAAGACCTTCGTATTGCCCGTGGATACCATTTACAGTTTACAGCAACCCAGTAGTTTGTCGCACTGCAGCGCTGACACCCTTACCTTGGCGGCGACATCTACCTTTTCCAGCCATTATTGGATGGGTCAATATTCTGTGATTGATGGCAATGGAAACACGATCCACATGTCCCAAGACAGCATCTTCAGGTACTATTTCAAAGAGGCGCGTTACTATGTATTGACGGAATTCACCTCCAACAACGGCTGCTACACGTCGTTCAAAACCGATATCCAGATCGATACCACGCAACTGCGATTCAAGGCGATGCCCAAGCAATTGTGCAAGGGGATGAAAACGCTAAAACTATCTGATATCGGGGCTTCGCCCACTGGTGGAACGTGGTTTCACAGCCAAGGCAGCGGCAACAGCATCGCATTGGATCAATTCGCAAAATACCCAAGTCGGGTCTGGCTGACATACGTCTACGACAACACCGCCACCAAATGCTTATACGCACAAACCGATTCTTTCTGGGTGACGGATACCGTAAAAACGACTTTGGGCCGGATTGATGGCATCTGCAAGGAGACAAAGTTGTGGGATGCCCCAGTTGCATTTAAGTCTTCTAGCGCCGGCGTATGGTATTCTCCCACATCGGGTTTGGCGATCGACAGTATGGGTAGAATCAACCCCAGGAACTCTAGTGCGGGAACGTTCAAGGTGAACAAACACAGCAAGAATGCGGCGGGTTGCGATTATCAGAGTGAAGGACAGATTAGTATCGCACCAGCGGTGCTCGGCATCAGCGGTACGTTGAGCATCACATCTGGCAAAGTGCCATTATTGGTGAATTTCGATGGCAAGAACAGCATTTCGGGGGCCACTCAATACAAATGGTTGTTTGGTGACACGAAGCAATCACCCAAGGATACGGCTTGGGGCACAGCCGTGAGTTATACCTACAAGGATACGGGCAAGTTTTACCCCAGGTTGATTGGGGTGGCTGGCGGCTGTCGCGACACAATCAGTTTGGGCGCGGTGAGTGCAAGGTTGCTTAGCACAAGCCAACTGGGTGAGAATCTCACGGTGAACCTTTACCCCAACCCGACTGGCGCGGGCAACGAGGTGGTGCTGAGTATTGAAGGCAATAGCAAATCTAGACGCGTCACGGTTTACAACTCTGTGGGAAGCAAATTGTCCTCGCATCGCATCGAAAAAGGCCAGCAACAAATCAAGCTCACTGCCGCATCGCCCGGAATCTATTTCATTGAAGTGGACGGTGCCGGAAATCAAATCAAGTGGGTGGTTGAGTGATTGCAGTAATGTTAAATGAGTGCAGATGATGGGTTATCGGGAGCGAATTGTGTTCAGTTCGAATTTTAGGTCTACTTACACTCTGAAATAACTAAATTTCACCTGAAAGTCAATCGACTCAATTAGCAAATAGGCTAAGGATGCGGGTTTTAAGAATGAAATCATTTGGATGATTAAGTCTTGGTCCAACTGTTAATTTAGTGTCACCGATAAAAAGCAGCCCAATGCCAAAATGTTCGCATAGTTTCGTTATTCTTACAATTTTATCTTCCTGTTCAGGTAATTTGGGCTTCACACAAACAAAGAATACGTAGTTTGAGAACAACAAATAACTACAACATTGGGCAAACCCAATCAGTTCGGCATTATTGACTAAATCACTTTTTACCTCGACTGATACTGTTCTAAATATTCCTGGATTTCTTGAACTATTTCTACCGATTAAATCAGGATTTGAGAATTTGGATTTATTATCTAAAAAACCACCTCCCAAAATTTGGTATTCAAACCTTTCGCCTTCAATTTCAAGATTTGACAACCAAGCTTTTACTTTCGGGTACAAGTCTTTTTCTTGGGTATTCTTTTGGGTTGTCTCATTTTTTTGATTTTTTGATTTTTCTTTCAAGTTTGTCAAATTTGAATTTACCTTCTTCGCCACTTGAGGTTTGTTAACATTTGGAATTACCATCCAATAATAAGCGCTGCGCAAAGATGATTTGGACTTCAACATTGCGGGTTCAAACTTCTTGAGATTTTGTATTGTTCTATCTATATTGGTTCTATTGAGTTTCTTTCTTCTACCTGTGTTAATAATCTCAAGTAATTGGTTTACCGAAAGTGCGGTCTCTTTATTTGATTGTAAAAGCAATGAAATTACGTCATCGCTTCCAACGGATTTTAATACCCGGACATCAACCTCGAAATTTTTAATGGACTCGATTTTTTTCACCATAATAAAATAATATGCAATCTAACTTATTCAAATTTACATTCTTTGATTTTTCTAAATTAGGGTATAGGATATTGTGTAGTAAAAAAATCCAGTAAAAACACACCTTTTACACCAGAAATAGGGTTCTTTTCCGTTATACCCTTAAATGATAGTGATATGAAGGTGTTTTATTCAAGAGTTTCAACCATTGAACAGAATTCAGAACGGCAACTTAAAAACCTTGATGGATTCGACTATGTACTGACCGATAAATGCTCAGGACTAATTCCACTATTTCAGCGCCCACAAGGCTCACAGCTGAGAAATTTGATTGACACAGGGAAATTAACCCATTTGGAAATTCATTCAATTGATAGACTTGGCAGAAATTTGATTTCCACTTTGGAGGTATGGAACGAACTTACTCAAAAGAACATTGTAATCGTCTGCCGAAATCCGAACATTAGAAACATTGATGAAAATGGCAAAATTGACATGTTCTCGGAATTGATGATGTCAATCCTGTCAACTATGTCTGCCTTTGAAAAGAGTTTGATAAAGGAACGACAGATGGAAGGGATTCGTGTGAGAAAGGAAAAGGGATTGTATGGTGGAAGAAAAATTGGAAGCGTGGATACTTCTGAACGATTCCTTAATAAACCCAAAAATAAAAAAATCATTGAGTACCTTGACAAAGGGACTCATACTTACAAGGAAATATGTAAAATTTTGGGATGTAGTATGACAACTATTTCTAAAATACAGAAAACAATTTTGAAATAACAGAATCATCGTCTTTTGCCTGTCCCATTGCAATTGGGACATTCTTGGCGACCTTTGTGGAGAGATGAACATGCCCGACAAGGTCTTCTTCCATGACCACCGCATTGGCCACATAAATTAGCTTTGCCATCATGACTTCCGTATTCCCAACTTCGTCCTTTTCCAAAACATGTTCTGCATTCTACTTGTGTAGTTCCATTACACTGATAACAATTTATATAACCACTGCCAGCACATTTTGTGCAAGAATTACTGGTGTTGTTTGACCTATTGGAAGACCTCGGCACATAACTATCATCATCATCATCTTCACCGGATAGTGCCCTTTGGAAATCCAATTCCATTTGTCTTATTAAAGCACTTTTGACGTCACCCAAAATACCTCCTTCTATCGAAGTTGACTCCTTAACAGAAAGTTTCTGTGCGGCCAAAACAGAATCTTTCTGTGCGGCCAATCTCTGGTTTTCCAGCTGTTCATTATATCTATCTCTTCTGACAATTGCAGATGCCAAGGATTTGTCAATATTGAGATTGATTTGAGATGTTCTTGGGAAATTATTCTTTCTTAGGCCTTCTAATGCATAAATCGCCTTTTCGAAATCCCCACTATTTGCTAATATGTTAAGATTATTAATGGCACTTTGATAATTACTTAATGTGATATTTTCGCCATTAACAAACTCATAATCATAAGAATTATGGTCTATGTCATCCAACTGAAAATAAGTTTTTTTTGCTAGTGCCCCACCGTGGTAATATGAAATTTCCTTCGGCCCATCCTTTCCAATATCAAAAGAAAATATTATTTCATTATCTACATAACAATTAGTCACACCAAATATTTCCCCATTCAGGAATGATAATTCTTCATAGTTGACAGCGAAATTCGTTAAGGAACCCATATATGTCCCATTCCAATAATAGGCCTCTCTGCCGGCCAATAAATCCGGGTAAATTATTTTTTTATTTTTAAATAAATAAGGTAGGTATCCCACATCCCAAACCTTGAGTAAACCTGATTTGGTAATTGCACTTTCAATTACACTAATAATGAGCTCTCTATTGCTCATTCCATTTGTCATATTTGGAAAATCAACATTAATTTTTTCAATTAATAATTTTTGTTGACCTATCGAAGTATTTTTTTGCAACAGAGGAAATATCAACTTAAATATTGGGGTTCTGTTGGAATCTATTTTTTCAAATGCACGCAGACAAGATGGTGGAACTGCTAGCCTTATTTCTTTGCACGTTTTCCATAATGCCGAAAAACTTTCATACGAATCGTAACTGTATTTAATTTTATTGTCTATAATAAGTTGATTTTCAATTGCCTTCGTAATTGACCAAGCCCGATTATTTTGTTCGAAATCATATAGATATGAAGAATGTGGTATAAAATATTCATTCAAATATTCTATCATTTTGCCAATACTTCCAGATTTAATTGCAGTTTTCTCAGTCAACCTCACAATACTAGTGTGAGCTTCAATATTTTGAAGAGAATTCGGATATTTTTCTAAAAACCCCTCAAATCCATCAACAGTGTTCTTTGATTTTACAATTTCAAACTGTTGCCGTGATTCTATCATTGCTTTATAAATTTCATTTGCTTTGATTAAATATCTCGATTTTGGGTGGCTATAAATAAAAGAACTAATAGCATCTTCACTTCGCTGTCTCAAGGCATTGGATAGTTCCAAAGAATCCTTCAATTGAATGGCAGAATCCAACAATTTGGATTTCGAATAAATTCTAATCCAATTCTCAAAATCTCGTGGGTCGTGTGAAAATCTAATTCTATTAAATTCGGCGGCCATATATGACTGACTAAATTCAAAATGAACATTTATCGACTTTGATTTTTTCGAAATGTGATAAAAATCTGAATTAAATAAATCAATAAATAAAGGCAAGACGCCCAGACATATGTCTTTTACTAAAACATCTGTCCGTGGTGTTCTTTTAACTTTGTGTACAATGGTGTCATAATTATTACTAATTATCAAAAGTGTTAGATTCTTCTTTTTGAGATTTGGCAATTGTGTGTTAATCTGACCTGAGCCATCAGCCAGAATTTTAGAATCAGATTTTGTGGCTACAACGAATCTGTTACCAATATTTGACTTTATTTCAATCGAGCGATTCTTTTTGGCTGTAAGATTATCGTAATTATAGGAAGCACAAGAAGTGAAAATCAATGATAACAATAATAATTTTAACAAATTATATTTCATATATTCAAATATAACATCAACTATTTCTAAAAAGCCAGAATGCTTTACAGGATTATTACTTATAAACCATATAACCCAATTTGGCAATCTAGTTTATTTCAAAACCAGTTTATTCATTCCCCCCAAATGTGGTGGGTACTTACCGAATTCATCCAAAGAAATCCAAATGTTGGTGTTGGGGTCGTAGTTGTATTCCTTCTCTGACTTATAGATTTTTCCATTGGCACCAATGAACCCTTCGTCAAAAGTTGCAACTAAAACATCATCCTTAGATTTAGGCTTTGGATATCGTTCACCCACTTTATTGGTTCCTTTCTTTCCGTATGAACAACCCAGTCTTTGGGCAAACAACCCCGCAACATCAGAATCCAAAGTGGCTACAATTCCATTTCCAAATACAAATTGAAATTCATCGTGAGAACTGGTATTCCCGTCATTCAAAAATGAAAAGGCAATTTCATTTGGATTTCCATTAAGAGAGATTGAATCAGTTTGAATATCATCACCAGTTGGTTTTGAAGAAATCTGTTGACTCCAACAATCACCCACCATACAGGTTGCAAACAAAACAAATAAGATACCATTGACAACTCTTGGTCCGTAGACCCTTGAAACTTTAGATTCTCGGTTTTTCATAACACTACTATTAAACAGCAAAACACCCTCTTACGGTCAGTTGATTATTGATACTGCTGAGAGGTGGTAGTGCTTAAATCATAGTTGAGTCGTTATAATTTGATAACGGAGAATCTGTTGTGAAATTGCATAATTTCTAAAAACCTCATTTGACGAAAAGTAATTAAGATTTCCCTCTTTTTTACATTTCCTCTTTTTGGGGTTTGAAAAAAACTCGATGTTTAGAAAAAACCAAATAGTACGGTAATACGAAAGCCGTTATTAAGATAAAAGCATTCATTGTGGCTTTGTGATTCACTTTCATGTCCCATGCTCCAATAGCGCTAATTACAAATAGTAAAAAGACATATACTGCGATTTTTAGTAGGAATTTCATATTTTATTTTTATGGTAGGGTTTCAGAAAATAAGGATTTTACTTGATTAGATTTGATAAAATAGAAAAAACAAACTGAGCTTAATAATAAAGTTTTCAGAACATCATTAATTCCTGATTTAAGAAATCCTTCATTATCCAATGCTGACCCTCCTATAGTCAAAGGTAATAGCATCGCTGTGATGTGATACAAATTCAAGACCAGGAGGTACTTTTTTGCGTATTGAATAGCATTAGATTTGACAGACCACAAATAATAACCAGCAATGATTCCCATAATTGATAATCCTATAATCAAAGCACTATCTACATATACTAAGGTTTCTAAACCAGGTAAACGGTCTTTTAAATTTTCATCATTCAACAATTTAAACGATGCGAGCAAATTGACAAAAGTTCTTATTGGACTAACAACCATGAGTAACAAGACAATGATTAGTAACCAACCTTTAATACTTTTTGGTTTTGAATTAGTATCCATTAATTCAATACTAGCCATAATTAACCATAATTGAAACTTCCAAGTATGAAAAAATTAGATTTTGTAATTTCTAAAAACCTCATTTGAGGAATAGTAAAACATCCCGTTTGAAACCCATCATCAATTCATATTCATCGGGTTCCAATCCCAAGTATTTCCTGATTTCTATTTTAGCATCTTCAAACATCATGTTGATGGTTGTGATTCTCATTTTTTTATGAAATGGGTCAATGTTAGCAACGAATAATTCTATCCTCAATTTGTCACCCCGCTGATAAACTTGAATATCTGAAATAATACTCTTGTCTATCGTTCTCTTGTAGAGTAAATTAGGAATTATTCCTTTCAGCAATTCGCATTCAGCAAAGGTCGTCATAACTGTAAAACGGATTTCCCATTTTTTTAATGCATACCCCCAGTCCGTTTGACTTTACCTTGATTACTGACTATTTATTTGTATGAATAAAATTGTATTGAATTTTGATTATGCTGACTGGGAAACACCCAAGGAGTTTTTTGAAGCAGTAAAGACCACCATCTCTAATCGTGAAATTTTGGGATTTTATATTAAGGCTACGGGTACCAAAATCCCGACTGATGTAGACCCAATTGATAAAATGGACTTTGAATTTGACATCAAAGAAGACCAACTAGTGGTGACCATTTTATACCCTACGGTTTGGTGAGTTGTATTTGTCTCCAATGGATTGGGTTCCTTTTTTGTATCCCCGTTCATTGGTTACAAATCGCTCTGTATGGTTTTCCATTAATTCCTCCCCTCCAATTTTCACAGTTGAAAACGGTAACATCTTTTTGATTCTTGACAAGAACTGAAGCTTCACACCCAATACATTTTCACTTTTCAATTCCACATTGAACAGAATCTCTATAACCTCATCGGTCTTTCTGTAGGAATACGACCCACCTTTTATACTCCTGTTCCACCAACTCCTGTTGGTTTGATTTGGACCACCGAGTGACATCTTTCCATTTGATAGTTTCCTGTAAAAATCAGAAGGCGATTTCATTGTCCTATCAAAATGGATGTTGTTACATTTTATTTCAACCACCATATTCCTGTCATTCATAACTATGTCAAAAGCCCAGAGACAAATGGGCATTAGGGCCCGGTTTATTTTCAAGTTTTGATTTCTGATTAAAGTCCAACATTGAGACATACCATTCTCCATTGTCTTTTCTATCTACATTAAAAACGCCCCAACACAGTATGAATTTCAAATCTTCAAATTCCAACTCAGTCATGAATTTATTCATTAGCTTGAGAAACGCGGGCATCTCTGAAGTCTCAATTTGCTTATCAAGTAATTCATCATTCAAAGCGTCTTCGACAATCAATTCCCTGAACATAAATTGAAGTTCTGGATAACGCGATTGTAGTTTCTCCAATCTGACTTCCAAGAAATAAACTTGAAAAATATCAAGGAATGGCTTCAATAAAATATCCAAACACAATCCAACTTCACCGGTCTCTGAATCAATGAAAATTGGGGTTACAGTCAATATTGAGCGGGTTTTATCCCATTCTATGAAGTCTTTTTCTTCTTCTAGTTTTAACTCTGATATTTCCTTAAATAATCGTTGAATCCCATCTACGGTGAAGAATTCTGCATTTTGTTTGTTTGCTGGTATGACTACTCTAACCGCACTACAATCAAAAGTAAAATCATCATCTTCAACAAACGCTTTTATCTGTGCTACACTTAATGTGTACAGAAATGAACTACATGTCTCACATTGAATTGTGTCATCACAGATGAAAATTGAATCCTCAATTTCCGTTTGTCCTTTGGGTAAAAAATGTTCTATTTGGTTTTCCATAACCAATAAATACTTGGGGTGTAGTCAAAAAGACATCATCCATTAAAGTGCAGTCTACTTTTTCTCAAAAAACCCATTGAGGTTTCGCTAAGGGATAGTCCCCCAGTATTGAACTTATTCAACATCTATAGGGGGGAGGATACGGGGGGAGGAGGGCCGGATGACACCCATGAGGGGGTGTTTTGAATATTCTCTTAGTTCTTAAAATGCATAGGAAACCCCTAGTAGGGACAACTTAAAAAAATGATTTCCACCAAGCCGTTTTTGAACTCCTTCTCTTGGTTTTATACATGTTT
>Ga0315909_10006282_pt1 | contig 13444 bp, 15 predicted proteins | sample LakEriMetagenome_11_FD_203527 | JGI IMG/M metagenome (GOLD analysis project Ga0315909, IMG submission 203527) | Freshwater fungal communities from buoy surface, Lake Erie, Ohio, United States - Buoy 2 MA125 | ecosystem: Environmental > Aquatic > Freshwater > Lake | place: USA: Lake Erie, Ohio...
CAACCGACATTGATCCTGTAGATCCCAAGCAACCCCCAGGTATGAAGCGTCAAAAAACTGATCCCACATACAATGTGGCCGAAGCACGTAAAAAGAAACGAAAGTCTAGCGGCGGCTACTATGTTGGATATCCTTGGTGGAGTGGATCCACCGATACCAGCGGTGAAGGTGGAGATGGTGGCGGCATGGAAGAAAACTTTGCCGACGGCAAGGTCAAAGGCAAAAGCCGTCCCGGACGTGTAAAACGTGCAGGTGCGTCGTGCAATGGAAGCGTAACTGATCTACGACGCCGGGCCAAGAATGCTTCAGGCGAACGTGCCAAGATGTACCATTGGTGTGCCAACATGAAATCGGGTCGCAAAAAATGAGTCACATTGTGGCCAACTTACCCCCAGTAAAATGTTTTGTAAGACGAGAATTCTTGTATGATCATACACAAGGTCATGGAGAACTGGTGCCTTGCTGGTGGGTGAGTATAAAAAGTCTGCGAGGTCAGGCATTCCGCATAGAAGCCTATCTTAACGAATATGGTGCCTTGTACGACAAGTTGCCCTTACATGCATTTTGCTGGCGTCCCATTGAGGGTGAGCCCTTGCCCTTAGATTATCTACAGTTATGGGACTGTCTAAGTTACGATATCACTGTGATCAAAAAAGCACAACTACAGAGTATGAAGTGCCGGTTTAAATTAAAAGATGGTGGTTGGATGTCAGGCGAATACATGTTCACTGTGGATTCGGCACATCCTGATTTTAACGTCCTGGATACTGGATTCAGCGAAGATGTGGAAGATCACAAGAGCTATAACTTTATACGCTGTGACAATGGACAGTTCGCCGCACAACCCAACAACAGATTGATCATACTAGAACCCAGTAGCAATCCCAAAACTCTCAAACAGCCAGACTTCAAGGTGGCAACCCGTAGATGGAGTGTGGAGACTGATGCCAAATGGGCCTTGGGAGACACCGATACTGTCATGTACGAAAAATCAAAAACATAGAACACCCTTAGGACCCGTTTAATTACGGTGGTGTGGCCGGCTGCTGGCCCAGACTACTCGGAGTCGTGCCCGTTAAGTAGTCCGAAAGTGAGCAATTATTTTTCTCGTTGCGTATCTCAATAAGTACATATTCTATGTTTAATAAAAAAATACTGTGCCTGGGTAACAATTCTGCCGATACTGACGTCAAAGTAACCGGCCTGGCTCAAGAGAATGATACTATAAATCATGGACTTGTTGACAACATTGACGTTGATGTGGCTGTTGGCTATTATCATACCACAGTGGCTGATTTAATACCAGGCGAAATAATTAAATTATCAAAAAAGTTTGATCATGTATTATTATTAAATCAACCCAAAGAACAATGGTCTCATCCTGTGCTGTTTTCTAAAACCATGCATTTGATTGATATACTCAAAGAATCAAATTATTCTGTAATTTTTCAAGATACTACAACTTTAATATCTAAAAATTTTTTCCAGGATCTATTAGAAACTAATAAAAGTTTTTGCATATATCCTTTTATACATCTGGTATCCACCGGGCACAACCAAACAAATCTCTGTGTTAGATCAACCAAATCTGTCACAGACATCGATAAGCTGGTAGATTGGAAAACCAATTCTGATTATCAGGCCATACGTCAAAAAATGATAGATGGAGTGCCGTTGCCTGATCACTGTGGATATTGTTACAACATAGAAAAGAATGGCGGACGTGGCACAAGGATACACGAAACCGTGGAGTGGACTTCAAAATTAAACATTAAAAACCTCGATGATCTTGACAAGATTCAGTCTCCGGTATATTATGAAGTACGTCCTAGCAACAAATGTAATATACAATGTAGATCTTGTGTGCCTAGAGACAGTCATTTGATCGAACGAGAATTCAAGGCCATTGGCATGATGGGATTTGAAAAAGTCACTGGTAATTATCAACAACGTCCAGGATTTGATATAGTGGATATCAATGCTGTTGAACGACTGTATGTGGCCGGCGGCGAACCCACTATCATGCCCGAACTGTACAACTTTTTAAGAAAATGTATTGCAAATAAAAAAACTGATTTTGAGTTTATGATCAATACCAATGCTGTGAAAATCAGCGACACCTTGATGGACCTGTTTAAACATTTTTCACATTTGGGATTTAGTGTAAGTCTGGATGGTGTTGGGTCGGTCAACGACTACATACGTTGGCCAGCACCCTTCAGTGACATAGTAAAAAATACACATGCCTTGATGGACCAAGGTCATCATGTGGCTTTCATTTCAGTGGTGTCCATATACAACATAACCAGCTTGTATAAATTAATGGAATTTCAAGATCAAGAATTCCCCGGCGTTCCAGTCATGTTGCAGTTCAACACATTCAAAGACGATTTACAGTCTGCATACAATCATCCAAACACCAAATTGGCACTGGAATCTCTAGAACGATGCAAAAAAACCAATGCTTATGTGAATTACTCTCGCGGAACCAAAAGCATCGTTGATCAATTATGGGCTCATTATGTTACCAATCCTGTGTGTGATTTTGAAAAATTGGAACGATTTGCAGAGTTTAATCTGCGATTGGATCAATCAAGAAAACACAAACTGGAAGATTACATACCAGAACTTTCCAAAGAGCTCTTGCGTTTTCAAAATAAGTAAAGTATAATACATTTTTCAATCAGGAGACTCAAATGGCATCACGCATGTTCAGCGCCGAGCAAAAGGCCAAACTAAATCAAATCATCAACGAAGGCATGGCTGTATTAACAGAAATCGAAGATCTCAATGCAGGTCTCAATGACACAGTCAAGGCCATTGCTGAAGAACTAGAAGTCAAACCGGCTATTCTTAAAAAAGCCATCAAGATTGCACAAAAATCTAAACTGGGCGAAACCAATGAAGATCATGACACGCTCAATGACATCTTGACCACTGTGGGCAAAACTCTATAATGTTTCAGTTTGGTGACTGGATCTATGCTACCTGGGAGTACATAAAAAAAGACTACACAGAATGGCCTTTGCGTTTCTGTGCCGAAGTGTTCTCCTGGGCCTGTAGTGTGATCAGTGCCATTATATTTGCAGTAAGTGTTCCAGATATTCCTGTAATCCCATTGTACAGTATTTTTATATCAGGTTGTACAGCAGCAGCCTGGACCTGTTGGACACGTGGTAGCTTTGGTCTCTTGGCCAACTATGCTTTTCTTATCTTTATTGACGCCATTGGCCTGATCAGGTTCATCATCAAAACCAGCGTGTAGGTCATCTGTGTTGCGTGAAGTGTTTGACCAGACCATTTACGAATATCAGGATCAAGAGTTTGTCAATCATGCTAGATCCTGGTTTGACAGCACAGCAGATTTAAACTGGACCAATGAACTGAGGTTTTTAAGAAACACCGGTGATCTTGAACAGATTGATCTGTTTTGTCACTCAGTTGCAGAATATTTTTTCATACGTTTTATCACCAACCACGCTGACACATATCTTCGGCAACACCACAATAACTTTCAACAACGTGCAGTGCTGATTGGCATATGGCCTTTTGCCATGACCGCTGATCTGTGTCATGCCACGCACAATCACCCAGACTCGATTCTCAGCGGTACCTATTATGTCAATGTGCCCGCAGGTTCGGGTGCCTTGCAATTTCACGATCAGTTGAAGATTCAAACCATTGTGCCTGAATCAGGCATGCTGTTGATCTGGCCCAGTGACATGGTGCATTCTGTTCCAAAATGTGACTTTATGGGCACACGGCAGGCAATTTCTTTTGATATTGCTCTTGCTAAAAGATAAGTAAGATAGTATAATGTACAGAGTCGCTGGCTTAACCAGCATGTAGAGTAAGTGCAAGCTCAAAGTTGCACACAGGAGAGCAAATGTCGTATATTGATGCATTGTTTGATCGCGATAAAGATCGCATACACGTGGTAGAACGAGTCAACGGAGAACGTGTATATCGCGAGTATCCGGCCAACTATGTGTTTTACTATGACGATCCCCGTGGCAAGTTTCGCACTATCTTTGACACTCCTGTAAATCGTTTTTCCACAAAAAACGGTAAAGAATTCCACAAAGAACAACGCATCAATTCCAACAAACGCCTGTGGGAGTCAGACATCAATCCCATATTCCGTTGCCTGGAAGAAAACTATCTGGGCGTGGATTCTCCCAAACTTCACACAGCATTTTTCGACATCGAAGTAGACTTCGATCCCGATCGCGGTTATAGCAAACCCGAAGACCCATTCAATCCCATCACTGCCATTTCAGTCTACTTAGACTGGATGGATCGACTTGTGACCTTGGTGGTTCCTCCCAAGAGTTATTCATGGCAGACCGCCGAAGAAGTCTGTGCATCATTTGACAACTGCTTTTTGTTCGAGCGTGAGGAAGACATGCTCAACACCTTTCTTGACCTGATCGAAGATGCTGACATCATGTCAGGGTGGAACTCAGAGGGCTTTGATATTCCTTACACCATCATGCGTATCAATCGTGTGCTCAGCAAAGATGACACACGCAGAATGTGCTTGTGGGGACAGTTTCCCAAGCAACGCACATTTGAACGCTTTGGTGCAGAGAACTTGACCTTTGACTTGATTGGCCGTGTACACATGGACTATATGCAGTTGTATCGCAAATACACCTATGAAGAACGTCACAGTTATAGCCTAGATGCCATCGGTGAGTATGAAGATGTTGGTAGCAAGGTTGCCTATGAAGGCACATTGGATCAATTGTACAACAAAGATTTTCCCAAGTTTATTGACTACAACCGACAAGACACCATGTTGTTGAGCAAGTTGGACAAGAAACTGAGATTTCTAGACTTGGCCAATGAACTGGCACACGACAACACAGTGCTGTTACCCACCACTATGGGTGCTGTGGCAGTTACAGAACAAGCTATTATTAACGAAGCACACAGCCGTGGGTTGGTGGTACCAAATCGACGCAGCCGAGATGATCAAGGTGACACACAGGCCGCAGGTGCTTATGTGGCTTTTCCCAAACGTGGCATGCACGAGTACATTGGTGCCATTGACTTGAACAGTCTGTATCCGTCGGCCATCCGTGCTCTCAACATGGGACCAGAGACCATCGTGGGGCAACTGCGTACCACCATGACCGATCACTACATCAAGGAAAAAATAAGTGCAGGCAGCAGTTTTGCTGATGCCTGGGAAAATATGTTTGGTACTTTGGAGTATCAGGCAGTCATGGACGGAGAGATAGGCACAGAGATTACCATAGATTGGGAAGCCGGAGGATCGGATGTGCTCAGCGCCAAAGATGTATGGCGCCTGATCTTTGATAGCAATCAACCTTGGACTTTGAGTGCCAATGGTACTATATTTAAATTTGATGTCAAGGGTATTATTCCTGGCTTATTGGAGAGATGGTATGCCGAACGAAAAGAAATGCAGGCTAAAAAGAAAGCCGCAACATCTAAGGAAGATGAAGCATTCTGGGACAAGCGCCAGCTGGTTAAAAAGATCAACCTCAACTCACTTTACGGTGCGATCCTCAACCCGGGTTGCCGCTTCTTTGATCAAAGGATTGGCCAATCTACGACGCTTACGGGCCGGATCATTGCAAAGCACATGGACGCACACGTCAATGAAGCTATCACGGGCACCTATGATCATGTTGGGTCAGCGATCATCTACGGCGACACGGACTCGGTGTATTTCTCAGCCTGGCCGCAAATCAAAGAGGAAGTAGCCAAGGGTGGGATGGAATGGAACAGAGAAATCTGTGTACAACTGTACGATACCATTGCCGATTCGGTCAATGCGTCATTCCCGGCATTCATGGAACGTGCTTGCCACTGCCCCAGAGACATGGGATCAATTATACAGGCCGGTCGTGAATTGATTGCATCGAAAGGCCTATTTATTAAAAAGAAACGTTATGGTGTATTGATCTTCGACATGGAAGGTGTGCGCCTAGACACACACGGCAAACCGGGCAAGATGAAGGCCATGGGATTAGATTTGAAGAGATCAGACACTCCTCGAGTGGTACAAGACTTCTTGAGCGAACTGCTCATGGATGTACTTACTGGTGCCACACGCGAAAGTGTGATCGAAAAGGTTCGCGAGTTTAAACTTATATTTGCTGGCAGGCCAGCCTGGGAAAAAGGCACACCCAAACGTGTAAACAACCTGACCAAATATGCGGCCGAAGAAGCCAGACTAGGCAAAGCCAACATGCCTGGACATGTACGAGCAGCCATGAACTGGAACAACTTGAAGCGTATGCATGGTGACAATTATTCCACTGCCATTGTGGATGGCATGAAAACCATTGTGTGCAAACTCAAAGACAATCCCTTGGGATTGACATCGGTAGGATATCCCACAGACGAAACACACATACCTGTTTGGTTCAAAGAATTACCTTTTGATGATTCAACTATGGAATCGACCATTGTGGATCAAAAAGTAGAAAACTTGTTGGGCGTGCTAGAATGGCGCATTGCAGAAAGCACAGATATCAAGACCACATTTGACGACCTATTTAGTTTTGAGTAAACATGAAAAAGTTAACCGAACTTGTTAGAATTCGTGAGCAATTGGAATCAGTTTACAGCACTGACGTCATTGCTGGGTTAGTAGATGAGTTAAAAACTAAAATCACTGCTGTGGGTCAAGAAACGACCCTAACGGATGCTGGAGAAACAGTATTGAATCTAAACAAGGATCTAAATAGAATACATACCGATTTAGATTTTTGCCAAGACAGATTTGACTTGATCATTGAAAAAATCAATCAAGACATTCAGCAGGAATCACAAAAATTCTACACCGACAACTACAGTCTAGAATTACAGGTAGAAAGTGAAGCTGTTGCTAATATAAGAAAAGTTCGAGTAATGATCTTGAGTGATGTTCTCAAACAAAAGATTATTAATCGCATACAACTACATACTAATTGGCGTTATCCAGCCTTGGAGATTGGTTGCAGAGATGGAGAATGGACCAAATGCATGGTGGCAGCCGATCCGTTGTATATCACTGACTACTACAGAGATTTTTTGGAATCTACACTGAATCAGTTTACTCCAGAATATCAACAACGATTGCGTGAATACTTGGTTCGTGATGTCAACTTTGATGCATTGCCACAGGCACAGTTTGCTTTTGTATTTTGTTGGAACTTTTTGAATTATCGTAGCTTAGATACCATCAAGGAATATTTAAAATCTGTTAAAGAACTACTACGCCCAGGAGGTGTGTTTATGTTCAGTTACAACAACGGTGACCGTTATGATCAGGCCGGATATGCCGAAGGCCATTGGATGAGTTACATGCCTAAAAGCATGTTGATACCCATGTGTGAAAGTCTGGGTTTTGACATCTTACACAGCGAAGACACGCGAAATGAGGGAACGGCTGTGAGTTGGATCGAGATTAAAAAACCTGGTAAATTGGCCACAGTCAAAGCTCATCAGGTATTGGGTGAAATAAAAAGAATTGGCACTTGACTTTTTCTAAATACTTCTATACACTATTAACATTACGGAGAAAATTATGATTGATCATTTGAAAGATATTGTACAACACACTTATGGCCTAGGGGTTATCAGCATGCTCAAGGTCACCGGCGATGCCACAAGCACCGCCATCAATGCTTTTGACCAGGCAACCAAGACCGTGGTCTTAAATGCAGAATTCAAGGCGCCCATTGCCGAATTTCAGGGCGTGTTTGGCATGCCAAATCTAGATCGTTTGAACACTATTTTAAATATTCCTGAATACAAGGAAGGTGCAAAGATTTCAGTAAACAAACACAAGGATGCTGCCAGTGGCGAAGAAGTACCGGTTGGTGTGCATTTTGAAAACAAAAGCGGCGACTTTAAAAACGACTATCGTTTTATGAGCACCGCAGTGATCAATGATCAGTTAAAAAACGTCAAAATGAAACCTGTGAAATGGTCGGTAGAAGTTGTTCCATCTGTGACCAGTATTCAAAAATTAAAGTTCCAGGCCATGGCACACTCTGATGCTACCACATTCAGCAGCAAGACCGAAAACGGCGAACTCAAGTTTTTCTTTGGTGACGCAGCCAGCCACGCAGGAAGTTTTACATTTGAAAAGACCTCTGGCACATTGAGCAAACAGTTGAACTGGCCGGTGGGCGTGGTCAACAGTATCCTAAGTCTGCCCGGAGACAAAACATTCAAGATTTCAGATGATGGTGTGGCAGAGATTACTGTGGACTCTGGATTGGCTGTTTATCATTATATTTTACCAGCACAGACCAAGTAATGCGTGAAGCAGTTAGACATGGTTATCATGAAAATGGCGGATTACGTAGTGCCGATAAACGACATTTTTATCTTGGCATTCCTAAAAACGCCAGCACGTACCTGTCTAACATACTACTAGCCAATGGTTGGCATTATCACACTCTAGGCGACGATAGTGATAAAATCGAACATGCCTTGGTAGTACTCAAGGATCCTACAGATCGTTGGGTATCAGGTGTAGCCACTTATGTATCCAGTTGGATCTTGGGCCCAGCTTATGGCAGTGATCACTTTATACAAGATTACAATGAACTAAGTGAGCGTCTGTTGTTTGAGACCATGATCGTTGATGATCATACCACACCGCAGATTAGATTTGTTAAACAGTTACAGACCATGATACCACAGGTACCTGTTACCTATTTTAAAATCGATCATATGCTGATTAAAAACATTGGCCTGTGCTGTGGACAAGAAATACAGTCTGTATCAGTGAATGCCAATGTGTCCGAGGACCATTATGATCAACGGACTATTGGTGCTTTTATAAAAAAACGCCTGCTTGCAGATTTTACATTAAAAGCTAAGGTAGTTGCTAGATTTCAAGAGGACTACGATTTTATTAACCAAACACAATTTTACTATGAGCCAAGACAACTTAACCTCTAAACAATCAGACTATGCTGTGTTTCTTCCAGCTATCTCGGGGTTCTATGCTACGTTCATAGGCAAACAACGTGACCCTGCGGCAGGGCCGTATGTAGACCCTAGTCGTTTTCCACAGGGTATAACAGATATGGAACAACTTAACTGGCTCAATGACCAGAAAGCCTTGTTTCCTTATAAGTGGTCGCTTTACTCCGGTGGCCACGCCAACCTTGATCTCACCAAGCAGGACTGGTCAGAAGACATGGTTCGCAATCGCGACCCAAACACACTAATCCTAGGCGACTCTGGAGGATTCCAGATAGCCAAAGGCCTATGGGAAGGCGATTGGAAAGCAAACTCAGGATGTCCCAAGGCACAGAAAAAACGCGAACAGGTTTTGGCCTGGCTTGACGGCATTGCTGACTACGGCATGATCCTTGATATTCCAACCTGGGTCATCCATGATAAAAACGCCAGTGACAAGTGTGGCATTCGAACGCTGGAACAAGCGGTGGATGCTACCAAGTTTAACAACGACTACTTCATGAAACATCGCCGGGGTGTTGCCAATGGAGGCGCCCGATTCCTTAATGTTCTGCAAGGTGCCAATCACCCGGATGCTGATCGTTGGTATGATCTAATGAAAGAGTACTGTGATCCACAAAAATATCCCGACACGCACTTCAACGGCTGGGCCATGGGTGGACAGAACATGTGTGATGTACACCTTATCTTGCGTAGACTTGTGACCTTGCGATATGACAACCTATTACAGGAAGGTGTGCATGATTGGATGCACTTCTTGGGTACAAGCAAACTGGAGTGGGCAGTTCTACTCACTGTGATTCAACGCAATGTTCGCAAGTATGTAAATCCGGCCTTTACTATTTCGTTTGATTGTGCCAGTCCATTCTTGGCCACAGCCAACGGGCAGGTTTACTTTGAAAATGTGTTTCCCGACAACGGTAAGTGGAGTTATAGAATGGCCCCAAGTGCAGACGATAAAAAGTATGCCACAGACACACGCAAGTGGTCTGACGGTGTGGTAGCAGATGGCATTTACCCACGTTGGGAAAACAGTCCCATCAGCGACATGCTCAAAATGAAAGATATCTGTTACTACAAACCCGGTGACCTAAACAAGAATGGCAAGGAAGGCAAGACTTCGTGGGATAGTTTCAGTTATGCCTTGCTCATGGGCCACAATGTTTGGATGCATTTAACTGCTGTACAAGAAGCCAATCGCAGATTTGATGCAGGTGCTCATCCTGCCATGATGCGTAGCTCAGGACCCGGGGGCGAATACTTTGAAGATCTGGTAGAAGCCATATTTGCTGCACCTGACAAGCAGACAGCCATGGACATCATTGACATGTACAGCAATTACTGGATGGAAATTGTAGGTACCCGTGGATTCAAAGGCAAAAAGGCCTTGAATGGCAATGCCATGTTTGACCAACTGTTTGAGATCGAAGGAGATGAACATGTGGTTGAACCCGATGCCGAACCTGAATTTGACGAAACCAAACTTGAACACTTAGGAGAATAAAATGGGTAACTGGGGTAATCATCTGCACGATTTAGAACAAGAACATCAACGTCTAGACAAACAAATCGATGGCATGGAAAGTACCGGAGTATTTGAGGATGCTTATTTGGAACTTTTGAAAAAACAAAGGTTGCTATTAAAAGATCAAATTGCTATAATAAAGAACAAACACAATATCTAATAATCATATGAATCGTCCCGGACATGAGCAAGTGGATTTTTTTGTGGGCACCGAAGTAGAACACAGCCCAGCACTGGGTCATCGAACTCTGTTTGTGGTAGGTATACATGATGCCACACATATAATAAATTTGGCCACAACCAACAAGTGTTCACACATATACTTCGGTGCCAATCAAAGTTTTCCTCGGTTGGATGTCAATGATGGTGATGGTTGGCGTCCTTGGGAAAGAATGATACAGGATTGTCTAGAACGCGGATATCTATGTACTTTGGATCTGGATGTCGATTGTGTTGAAGGTCTAGTTGAGAGTGCCTTGATAGAATTTAATAACTTTATTCCCATGATTTCGGTGAAATTGCCCTATGTACAAATGCTGGGATATAATGCTACAATTAAACTAGACGACAAGGACTTCAGGGCCACAAATCCTGGAGTTTGGTGTCACAGTTTGCATGCGTTACGGGACCGTAAGGTATTTACGGATTGGTCACAATACACACAAGATGAGATTGTAAAATGAATCAAGAACAACGTAGTCAGGTAGAGCGTGTCATGGGGTCGGCTAAACGCCGTATCTGGGTCACATTCCGTCGAGAAGGTATCCACTGCTATCCAGCAGCCGCAACTGATCCTAGGTTAAATACAGCAGGAGAGTATGATGTATCGTTTCTTGCCAGTCCTCATAGGCATATATTTCATTTCCGGGTGTCAATCGATGTGTTCCACAATGACAGGGACATCGAATTCATCCAATTCAAACGATGGCTCGAGTCGCTGTATAATGGTCAGAATTCCGTTTTAGAACTAGACTTCAAATCATGTGAAATGATTGCCGACGACCTATATGTGCAAATAGCTGAACGCTACCCCAATCGTAATGTTTCAATTCAAGTGGCCGAAGACGGCGAGAATGGCTGCTTGATTCATTATAATCTCACTCGCCCTTCCCAATCAATTGTAATTTAAGGAGTAGTAACATGGCCCAAGAATGGCTAAAGAAGTATCTTCGTTTCAAACCCGAAGTGGTCGCTATCTTTGAAGACCTAGAACGCTATGAGCGTTTTTGTCGAGATTACGGTTATCCCTACGATGAGAAACATCTGTACAACGAACGCAGCCACTACGGTGAATATCTAAAAATGGTTCGTGGTCGTGAACCCTGGGACCAATGGCGCACTCCTAAACGCAAGCGTGAATTTGATTACAACAAACCAAGAACACAGTGAGGTTATGGCGTATGCGTAAATTATGGTACATGGGTCTAGAACCCTATAAAGCACGCTACACTTTACAACTACAAGAGTGGAATCGTGCTGTATTTGAACAGCGTGGTATCAACTATGAAATTGTGCCTGGCGAAACTCTCAGTAACGATCAGGCCATTGTCACAGGACAAGTGTTAGACGCACACGGTCGTACCTATTTTGGTATGAGCCAATTAATGAATCTCGTTAAACGAATGAAAGCAGGAGACGTAACCAATGAAGATATTATCTACTTTGAAGACATGTTTCAACCCGGTATCGAGAGCTTACCTTATATTCTCGATCAAATCGATCCTGCTCACCGTCCTCGCATTGCCGTTCGCTGTCTTGCTCAAAGTATTGACCCCGATGATTTTGTTCATGTTTGGGGCATGCAAAAGTGGATGGGCCTGTATGAAAAGATGGTGGACTCGTTTGCGGACATAGTACTGGCATCAAACGAAGAAATGGTCATGCACATGAAGATTGCTGGCTGGGAGGCTCCTGTGTACAACATCTCGGGTCTGGCTTTTGGCAAACAGGAAGTGCGTGCCCGGGTGCCTGGAGAATTAAAACCATTTGCGGAACGCAAAATGCGTGTGGGTTTTGCTGCAAGGTGGGATCAAGAAAAACAACCAGACTTTTACATGGACCTGATCGAAGAATTCCATCGCCGTGCACCGCACATGGGTGTGGAATTTTGTGTATTTTCGGGCAGTAAACTAAAAAGTAACAATGACAGTTATATGAAGCGTACACGAGATCTACAATCTCGTGGCCTATTAACAATTTATGAAGACCTAGAAAAAAATGACTACTATAATTTACTCGCTGATACCCGTATTCTGTTCAATTGTGCTTTACAAGATTGGGTTTCGAATACCGTCAGTGAAGCGGACACTCTTGGCTGTAATGTGCTTTATCCTGCTTATAGGAGTTTTCCTGAAACTTTCTCCAACGATGCGAGTAGACTATATGTACCTTGGAGCCTGGATGATGCATTATCTAAGTTGATTCCTTTATTGCGGCACCCACATCCTGGCATGGGGCGGATCAGCGACTGGACCAATGGTACCATTGATCGCATCTGCGACATCTTGGAGGGCCGAGGAGAGTCTTGGCGTCGTATGGATGTAGACTATCGTAAACACACTCATGAAAGCAAATACTAACATGGAAAATAAAGAAATCACCGCAGAAGAACTAGTAGCGGTACTTAAATTCACACCCAGGACCTACAAGATTTCGATGTGGGGCTATGGTGGCGAAAAGGTCATGGGCACAGTGGATCCCAAATGCTGGGACTACTGCATGGAAAATCAAGTGGACTTGGTAGACATTGCCTGGAATTATGAAGCCTGTGAAGAAATGGACTTGGACGAAGACCAGTTGCCATTTACTCCTGGATCATGGTATGAATGCGACAGCATGGCACACGTCAACGGTGTGAGCCGCAACGCTGGACACATACAGATCGAAGATGAAAATGGGAATTCTGTGTTTGAAAAAAGTCTAGAAGATTGCGATGGCTGTGAGGACAGTCCGGCCTGGAGC
>Ga0315909_10006285_pt1 | contig 13440 bp, 14 predicted proteins | sample LakEriMetagenome_11_FD_203527 | JGI IMG/M metagenome (GOLD analysis project Ga0315909, IMG submission 203527) | Freshwater fungal communities from buoy surface, Lake Erie, Ohio, United States - Buoy 2 MA125 | ecosystem: Environmental > Aquatic > Freshwater > Lake | place: USA: Lake Erie, Ohio...
GAATGATGTCCCTAATCGTCTAGGCGAATTAGATGACGGGGCAAGAATTTTTGTAATTTGTCGATCCGGTGCCAGATCGCTCACAATCGCTAACTATCTCGAATCAGAAGGATTCGACGTAGTCTCGGTAGCAGGTGGAACACAGGGCTGGGTTGATTCGGGTAGAGAACTCTCGATAGAGCCGAGTATTTAGTCGAGACCTAGGCTGATTGCTTTGAGCACTTCGGCATCAATGCCGACTGCAACCTGTTCCAAGACTTCCGCGGGCACCGGAGAATCAACGGTTATTACCGATAATGCTTTGCCGCCTTTAGAGTTTCTTGCAATCTGCATTGCGGCAATGTTGATATTGTTTTCAGCAAAAGCCTTACCGTAGATTGCCACCACACCAGGTCGATCGTTGTAAATCATCATCACCAGGTGTTTAGCCACAGCTAAATCAATGTCGTAGCCATTGATGTTGACTATCTTTTGAATCAGTTTCGGACCAATCACCGTTCCTGAAACCGAGCAAACTGACCCGTCTTGCAGCGCTGCCCTAATGGTGGTCACATTTCGATATTCTTCGCTTTTTGAATCAACCGAAAGCCGCACTTCCACTCCCCTTGATTCGGCAAGTAGCGGAGCATTCACGTAGGAAACCTGCTCGGTTACCGCATTTTGATAGAAGCCCTTGAGTCCAGCTAATTTCAAAACAGAAACATCATGAGAGGCAATCTCACCGCGAACTTCAACATCAATAGCAGCAACATTGCCGCCAGAAATGCCAAATAGAATCTGCCCCATATTTTCCATCAGAGCAATTCCAGGTCTAACCGAAGGGTCAATTACACCGCCGGCAACGTTGACTGCATCTGGAACAAGATCTCCCGCCAGAGCCAGTCGAACACTCTTGGCTACCGAGATTCCCGCCTTCTCCTGGGCTTCATCGGTAGATGCTCCTAAATGCGGAGTGACAATAATATTTTCTAGTTCCAAAAGCGGCGAGCCGGTTGGTGGTTCATTTACGAATACATCCAAACCAGCAGCCGCAATCTTTTTGCTCTGCAAAGCCTGAAAAAGCGCATCCTCGTCAATGATGCCCCCGCGAGAGGCATTTACAATTCTTAGATTCTCCTTGGCGATAGAAAATTCCTTAGTGCCAATTAGCCCTGTGGTTTCTGCAGTTTTTGGAATGTGGATGGTTATGAAATCTGAGCGTTGCATCAGATTCTCTAGATCCACAAGTTCAACGCCAATCTGTTCAGCTCTTGCTGCGGTCACATACGGGTCATAACCGATTAGCGTTGCTCCAAAGCCAGCTAGTCGCTGAGCAACTAATGTTCCGATCCGACCAAGACCTACAATTCCAATAGTTTTCTCATAAAGTTCAACACCGGTAAATTTCGAACGCTGCCACAGCCCATTTTTCAATGATGTATTCGCATCTGGAATATGTCTGGCTAAAGCAAAAATATGCCCGATGGCTAGTTCGGCAGCCGAAATAACATTCGATGTTGGTGCATTAACAACCATCACCCCGGCGCTGGTCGCGGCCTTGATATCAACATTGTCTAAACCGACTCCAGCTCTGGCGATTACTTTCAACTTTGGGGCATGCGCGATGGCTTCAGCATCAACCTGAGTTGCCGAGCGAACCAAGATTGCCGATGCGTTGGCTAGTTCCTTTAGAAGGGCAACTCGATCGGTGCCGTCAACATTTATAACTTCAAAATCGGGACCAAGCGCAGCTACTGTTGCCGGGGATAGCTCTTCGGCAATAAGGACAATAGGTTTACTCAAGATTTTTCCTAAGGGGGATTTTCGCTACTCCAGCGAAGCGTAAGACAATCTTACCTTCGCTCGCATAGTCTTGGTTGTGTGACCGAACGCATCTTTTACGCAGCCATCTCAAGTGATGGCTACCTTGCAGGCCCTAACGGCGATATGGCTTGGGCTGAGAAGTATTTGGCCAGCGGCGAAGACTACGGATATGTCCAGCTAATCGGTTCTTCCTCGGCAATCTTGATGGGCCGAGCAACTTTTGATTTTGAAATTGAAAGCGGAGCACAAGGCCCAAGGCCACTACCGACCTACGTGCTGACCCACATTCCAGAGCTCTACGAGGATATCGAGGATGCCAACCTGCTGTTTACCGGTGGGGATATAAAGCTGGTCTTAGAACTAATTTCCGAGAAGCACCCGGGCAACCTATTTGTGATGGGCGGCGCGAACGTAGTGAAGCAACTACTGGAGCAACGGTTGATTGATACCATGCGGCTTTTCGTCTGTCCAGAAGAATTAGGCTCTGGAACCCTGGCTTTCGAGGATGACACGGCATACAACCACTTCACCCTTATCGATGAAAAGCAATATTCGTCGGGGATCATCGAAGAGGTCTACCGACTGACCAATTAGTCGATATCAGATTGCTTTATTTTTCAGCGCAATTCAGGCAAGCCCATTTAGGGTCATCGAATCTAACTACGCAGCCGCCTAGTGCGAATTCTCCAGCTTCGGCTTTCTCAAAAGTTTCCTCTGTGGGTAAGCCGTAGACAATTGGAACCATCGGTAATTGACATAGTTCACACTTTGGGTTTTCGCTCAAAACATTCTCCTAAGGTAAGAAAATCAAGTAGGTTCACTCGATTTACTTACCCATACCTAGTGACTGAGTGAATTATTCCCTATTTTGGAAAAGACTTTAGCGAGCTGCCTTGCCCTCTTGGTAGTCATCCGAATTCTTGATCCAGGAGAAAAGCTTTCTAAGGCTTCTGCCAACAGCCTCAATCGGGTGTGACTCACCTTTTGCCCTTAGCGCTAGGAATTCTGGAGCGCCGGCATCCTGGTCGGCAATAAAGCGGTTTGCGAAAGTACCGTCCTGAATGTCGGTTAGCACAGCGCGCATGCGCTCTTTGACCTCTGGGCCAATAACTCTTGGGCCTGAAATGTAATCGCCATATTCAGCTGTGTCGGATACTGACCAACGCTGCTTAGCAATGCCGCCCTCATACATCAGATCAACAATCAGCTTTAGCTCGTGCAGCACTTCAAAGTAGGCAACCTCAGGCTGGTAACCAGCTTCAGTTAGGGTTTCAAAACCATACTGGATTAGTTGTGAAGCACCGCCGCAGAGCACTGCCTGCTCGCCAAACAAATCGGTCTCGGTTTCTTCAGTGAAAGTGGTCTTGATAGTTCCTGCCCTGGTTCCACCAATTGCCTTGGAATAAGAAAGCGCTAGCTCAAAAGCACCACCGGTAGCATCCTGCTCAACGGCAATAAGGTTTGGAACACCTCGACCATCAATGTATTCGCGACGAACAATGTGACCTGGACCCTTAGGAGCAACTAGAAAAACGTCCACATCAGCAGGAGGTTTGATAAAGCCAAAGCGAATTGCAAAACCGTGTCCGAATACCAGGGCTTTACCCGCGGTTAGGTTAGGAGCAATCTCGTTTGCATAGATATCGCGCTGTCTTGGATCCGGAGCCAAAATCATGATGACATCAGCCCACTTGGCAGCCTCGGCAACACTAAGTACCTTGAGGCCAGCCTCTTCAGCCTTAGCTTTACTCTTTGAGCCTTCAGCAAGACCGACGACAACATTCACGCCGGAGTCCTTTAGGTTTAGCGAGTGAGCGTGGCCTTGCGAACCATAGCCAATCACCGCAACCTTTTTAGCTTGAATCAGATTTAGATCGGCATCCTGGTCGTAAAAGATTTCTGCCACTTTATTTCTCCTTATTTTTTGTTAAAACTACTTTTGAACTTTTTCGGTGATTGATTTAGAACCGCGACTCATCGCCAAGACTCCGGATTGGACAAGTTCCTTAATTCCGAACGGTTCCAAAACTTTCAAAAAGGCCTGGCACTTAGCTGTTTCACCGGTCACCTCGATGATTAAGGCATCCCCTGCAACATCGATGACTCGAGCACGGAACAACTCGACTGCCTCTAGGACCTGCGATCTGGTAGCCGGATCGGTTCTAACCTTTATCAGCATGTGATCGCGCTCAACTGTTGAAAGCGGCTCTAACTCAACAACCTTGATTACGTTTATCAACTTGTTTAGCTGCTTGGTTACCTGCTCCAGTGGCAAGCCATCCACGCTAACCACAACAGTGATTCTGGACAGACCTTCTACCTCAGTAGCACCTACCGCCAAAGACTCAATGTTAAAACCACGACGAGCAAACAAACCGGCTACGCGGGTTAGTAGACCAGGACGGTCTTCAACCAGGAGCGAAAGAACATGCTGTGACATTACTCTTGATCCCCTTCATCCCAGACTGGTCTAGCATCGCGAGCGAACTGAACCTCATCATTTGAAACTCCAGCAGGTACCATCGGCCAAACCATGGCATCGCGGCCAACAATAAAGTCAATTACCACCGGGCGATCATTTACTTCCATAGCCTGCTTGATGGCCGCATCGACGTCTTCGGCTTTTTCCACTCTGATGCCCAACGCTCCGTAAGCCTCGGCTAATTTCACAAAGTCAGGCACCATCATGGTGTCGGTACCGGTGTGCAAGTCCGTGTTTGAGTAGCGCTGGTTATAAAACAGTGTTTGCCACTGACGGACCATACCTAGAGAGGAGTTATTGATGATGGCTACCTTTATTGGAATGTTGTTGATGGTGCAGGTAGCTAATTCCTGATTGGTCATCTGGAAGCAGCCATCGCCATCGATAGCCCAGACTAAGCGCTCTGGCTGGGCAACCTTAGCTCCCATGGCAGCAGGAACTGCATAACCCATGGTGCCAGCTCCTCCTGAGTTCAACCAAGAGTTAGGTCTCTCGTATTTGATGAATTGAGCTGACCACATCTGATGCTGACCGACTCCAGCGGCAAAGACAGCCTCTGGGCCGCTTAGCTCGCCGATTCGACTGATCACATACTGCGGTGATAATTTGCCATCTTCAGGATCGGAATAGCCAAGCGGATAACGAGTACGAAGATCATTCAAGAATGTCCACCACTCGCTGATATCAGGCTGCTTGCCCTTTAGTTCGTTAGAAAGTTCGGCGTTGAGCTCAACCAGAACCTCTTTTAGATCGCCAACGATTGGCACTTCGGCTGGTTTGATTTTGCCGATCTCGGCTGGGTCAATATCGATGTGAATGATCTTTGCATTTACTGACCGGTAACGCGGTCATCGAATCTTGCGCCTAAGGTAATCAGCAAATCACTTTTTTGTAGTGCAGTAACCGCAGGAACCGTTCCGTGCATACCCGGCATACCTAGGTTTTGCGGATTCGAATCTGGGAAGGCACCTCTTGCCATCAGTGTGGTGACCGCTGGCGCACCGGTTAGCTTTGAAAGTTCGAGTAGCTCTTGATGAGCACCTGAGCGAATGATTCCACCACCAACATAAAGTACTGGCCGCTTTGATTCTTTAATCAGTTGCACTGCAGCTTGAACCTGCTTACCGTGCGGCTTAGTAACCGGTTTATACCCGGGAAGATCAACTTTTGGTGGCCAAACAAATTCAGCCTTGGCATTTTGTGCATCTTTGGCAATATCAACAAGCACTGGACCTGGTCTACCGGTGGTTGCAATTTGATAAGCAGCGGCCAATACCCCTGGAATATCTTCTGCCTTAGTAACCAAGTATGAATGCTTAGTGATTGGCATAGTGATTCCAACAATGTCAGCTTCTTGGAAAGCATCGGTGCCAATTGCAGTTGAGTTGACCTGTCCGGTAATTGCCAGAAGTGGAACGGAGTCCATGTGAGCATCAGCAATTGCGGTAACTAAGTTTGTGGCACCCGGCCCTGAAGTTGCAATACAGACACCGATCTTGCCGCTAGCCGAGGCATAGCCTTCGGCAGCGTGACCGGCTCCCTGCTCGTGGCGAACCAGTATGTGTCTGATTTTGGTTGAATCCATTAGTGGATCATAGGTTGGCAGAATAGCTCCACCTGGTAGCCCAAAAACGTCGGTGATGCCGAGTAGCTCGAGGCTACGAACAATCGCCTGCGCTCCGGTCAAAACTTCGTTTGTCATTTAGAAACTTTCTTGAAAATTAGTTATCCGCAGTAAGCGCCTTCAGCAGCTGATCGCACTACCTTTGAATATTTAGCAAGCACACCTCGTGTATAACGGGGTTCTAGCGGACGCCATGCTTCTTTGCGGCGTTCCAACTCTTCCGGCTCAACTAGTAGTTCGAGCGTACGAGATGCGATGTCAACTCGTATCAAGTCTGAATCGCGAACCAGAGCAATCGGACCTCCGTCGGTCGCCTCTGGTGCTATGTGGCCGATGCACAGGCCGGTTGTGCCGCCTGAAAATCGTCCGTCAGTCAAGAGTAATACATCTTTACCTAAACCGGCACCCTTTATAGCCGCGGTAATAGCTAGCATCTCACGCATACCGGGGCCACCTTTAGGGCCTTCATAGCGAATAACCACTACATCCCCGGCCGCAATTTTCCCATCGGTCAGCGCCTGCATAGCTTCGGCTTCGCGCTCAAAGACCCTTGCTGGACCAGTAAAGCTCTCCAAATCAAAGCCAGCAGTCTTTACTACGGCTCCTTCTGGCGCAAGAGTACCCTTCAAGATCGAAATTCCGCCAGTGCGGTGAATTGGATTTCCGATCGCTCGGATGATTTTGCCATCGGGATCTGGAGGGTTTATGCCTGCAAGGTTTTCCGCCATGCTTTTACCGGTAACAGTCAAAACGTCGCCATTGATTAGCCCAGCATCCAACAGCGCTTTCATCACAACTGGAACACCACCGACACGATCAACATCTGCCATCACGAACTGGCCGAATGGTTTTAGATCACCTAGGTGAGGAACACGATCGGCAACACGGTTGAAATCATCAAGGGTTAGATCAACTTCAGCTTCACGAGCAATTGCCAATAGATGAAGCACCGCATTTGTCGAACCGCCGAGCGCCATTAGAACTGCAATAGCGTTTTCAAAAGCAGGCTTAGTCATAATTTGCCTAGCAGTAATACCCTGGGCAATCAGATTAACTACTGCTTCTCCTGAGCGATGAGCCCAGGCATCTCTTCTTCTATCGGCAGAAGGAGGGGAAGCTGAACCCGGCAAGCTCATACCGATAGCTTCGGCAATAGATGCCATTGTGTTAGCGGTATACATTCCACCGCAAGCACCTTCGCCTGGGCAAATAGCTCGTTCAATCCGATCCAAATCTTCAAGGCTCATCTTTCCAGCCTTGCAAGCACCGACCGCCTCGAAAGCATCGATGATGGTTACTTCTTTTTCGGTGCCATCGGTTAGCTTTACCCAACCCGGAGCAATCGACCCAGCGTAGAGAAACACTGATGCGACATCTAATCTGGCGGCGGCCATTAACATGCCAGGTAGCGACTTATCACAACCAGCTAATAGCACAGCCCCATCAAGTCGCTCTGCTTGCATAACTGTCTCAACCGAGTCGGCAATTACTTCTCTGGACACTAGGGAAAAGTGCATTCCCTCATGGCCCATGGAAATACCATCGGAAACCGAAATTGTGCCAAATTCAAGTGGATAACCCTTAGCCGCGTGAACACCTTCTTTGGCCGCATCGGCTAAACGATCTAGCGAAAGGTTGCAGGGGGTAACTTCATTCCATGAGGAGGCCACACCAATTTGCGGCTTTTCCCAGTCCTCATCCCCCATACCAACAGCCCGGAGCATGCCCCTAGCTGCGGTGCGTTCAATTCCGTCCGTTACAACCCGGCTTCTGGGTTTCATGTCCTTGTCCATTAGACAAGTTTAGGCGAAATCTGTTTGTTATAAATAGGTCGCGGAAAGTGTGGGCTAGCCTAGAAGAGATGAACAGCCAAGAACTAGACCGAGTAAGCCTTGAAAAATACAGCAAGGCCGCTATTGCCTCAAGCCGTGAGGTTATTCGCTCCTATTCGACATCCTTTGGGCTAGCCACTAACCTATTGGCTCAGCCAATTAGATCCCATGTTCAGAACATTTATGCCCTAGTTCGAGTAGCCGACGAGATCGTGGACGGGGCTGCTGCTGGAGCTTTCGGTTCAAATAAATTCGCCTCCGCCGGAGAGCTAAACAAATTAGAACAAGAAACCTATAAAGCCATGAACTTAGGCTTTAGCACCAATCTGGTAGTTCACGCCTTTGCCAGAACAGCCATCGAAACCGGTATATCTAGAAAAATAGTCGAGCCGTTCTACTATTCAATGCGCCTAGACCTGCAGCAGACCAAGCACGATAAAAAATCTTTTGATAAGTATGTCTACGGCTCTGCAGAAGTAATTGGGCTGATGTGTCTGCAAGCTTTTATACAGGGACAGAAATACTCACAGGCAGAACTAGAAACGCTGCGCCAAGGCGCACAGGCTCTTGGGGCTGCCTTCCAAAAGGTGAACTTCCTCAGAGATCTAGCCCAGGATTTTGAACAACTTGGCAGAAGCTATTTTCCCAATCTAAATGTCAAAAACTTTGATGAGGCCAAAAAACAAGAATTAGTAGCTGATATCAAAAACGATCTTCGACTCTCTGCCAAGACCATCCCGCTACTTCCAAAAACATCTTCTAAAGCTGTCGTTGCAGCGCAACTGTTATTTACGGCGCTGAATGACAAGATTGATAAAACGCCAGCGAGCGAAATTATCAAGGCAAGAATCAGAGTCAGCGATTTCGCTAAATTTCTAATTTTGTTCAAAGCATGGATCGGAGTAACACCAAGATGACACAGAAACAAGCAATCGTAGTTGGTGGCGGTATTGGTGGTTTAGCTACCGCGGCGCTACTAGCCAAAGCAGGCATGAAGGTCAAGTTGTTTGAGGCACGAGAAAAAGTCGGTGGCCGAGCCTACATCTGGGAAAAAGACGGCTTCGTCTTTGACATGGGGCCATCCTGGTATTTGATGCCAGATGCCTTTGACCAATTCTTCAAGTTGATGGGCACGACCGCTAAGAAAGAACTAGACCTGGTTAGGTTGGATCCTGCCTACCGCACTGTTTTTGAAGGTGAAAAAGAACCTATTTATATGTATGAATCGCTTCAGAAAAACCTTGAAGTTTTTGAGGCAATCGAACCAGGTAGCGCCAAGATGATTCAGAAGTATCTAGATAGCGCAGAAGATGCCTACCGGCTAGCTAATCGCCACTTCCTGTATACCAACTTTCAGAATCTAAAATCATTTACCCACCCAGAAGTGGTAGCAAAGGCTGGACGATTCATCAAACACCTACTCACCTCACTGCACGCTTACTCTTCAAAGCATGTCAAGGACGAGCGACTGAGAAAAGTACTTAACTTCCCTGCTGTGTTTCTGGGTGCTTCTCCTTATGAGACACCAAGCATGTATCACCTAATGACACACATTGATATGAATGTTGGGGTTTTCTACCCACAGGGTGGAATCTACAAAATCATCGAGGCTGTTGAGCGGTTGGCTAAAGCTCATGGTGTTGAAATCCACACCAACTCACCGGTAACAAAAATCAATGTTGAAAGCGGAATTGTCTCTGGTGTTGAGGTCAACGGTAAGAAATACTCAGCCGATGTAGTGATTGCCAATGCTGACCTGCACTTTGTTGAAACCAAACTGCTAGATCCCGAATATCAAACCCTTCCAGAAAAGTGGTGGGCAGATAAGGTTCCAGGCCCATCAGCACTACTTATGTATCTAGGCGTGAAGGGTAAAATTCCAACCCTTGATCACCACACCCTTCTATACACAGAAGACTGGGAAACCAACTTCGGTGAGGTATTCCATAAAGCTGATGGCAAGAGAAAAGTGCCAAACCCAGCAAGCCTTTATATATGCGCTCCAAGCAAAACCGACTCATCTGTTGCACCAGAAGGCTATGAGAACCTGTTTGTTCTAGTGCCAGTTGCCGCAGACCCGAGTGTCGGCCGCGGCGGTGTTGATCGAAGCGGTGACCCAGCTTTTGAAGCTGAAGCAGATCGCATTATCGAGCAGATTGCCACTTGGTGTGACATTCCAGATCTTGCTGAACGAATTGTGGTTCGAAGAACTATGGGGCCGGCAAACTTTGCCGATGAACTAAATGCCTGGTCAGGAACTGCCCTCGGCATGGCACACACCTTACGCCAAAGTGCTTTCTTTAGACCCAAGAACCAGAGCAAGAAAGTCAAAGGCCTCTACTACGCCGGTCACCACTCGATTCCAGGTATTGGTTTACCAATGTGTCTAATCGGAGCAGAACTTGTCTACAAGTTGCTAATCGATGACCGCTCGAGCGCACCAACCCCTAATGAAATTCAGCCAGTTCCAGCTGAAGGTTGGAAAGGTCTGAAGTAGTGCTCGGATCGGCAACGTATCTGTCAGGACTACTTTTCTCAATCATTGGATTGGGTTTACTTGACTGGCGTTTCCGAATTGCCTTCACGGTAAATAAAAAAGCCGCATTAGTAGCAACCTTGCTCCCGATGATTTTCTTTCTTATCTGGGATGGCGCTGGAATCGCCCTAGGAATCTTCTTCCGCGGTGATACTTCACATTTGACTGGCTGGCTGGTCGCCCCGGAGATGCCAATTGAAGAAATATTCTTTTTGTTTCTCCTGAACTACAGCGCTCTCACGCTATTTAGTGTGCTCAGCAGAGTAAGGAGAAAGAAGTGAACTACCTTCTGCTGAACCTTGCTTTCATGCTGATTGCCTTTGTGGTTTTGAATGCTTTTGTTAGAAAAACTCCTTGGCGGGTGGTGCTCTGGACCATGCTCTCGATGCTCGGTCTAACACTAATCTTTGACAACGTGATTATCGCCTTAGATATAGTCGCCTACGACCCTGAGAAAGTAAGTGGTATCTACCTAGGCTTAGCCCCAATCGAAGACTTCGCTTATACAGTGGTAGCAGTGCTAGCCGTTTCGAGCATTTGGCACAAAATGACAGGAACAAAAAAGTGAGTGCTATCAAGCAACTGTTCTGGTCTTCAAGACCAGTGTCCTGGATCAACACCGCTTTCCCTTTTGCCGCAACCTACATTTTCGTAACTCACAGGATTGACCTAACCCTAGTTATCGGCACCATCTTCTTTCTTATTCCATACAACCTTTTAATGTATGGAATCAATGATGTTTTTGACTATGAGAGCGATCTTAGAAACCCACGTAAAGGTGGAATCGAAGGAGCATTGCTAGATAAGAAATATCACAAGCTAACAATCTGGACCTCAGTTCTGCTGTGCTTGCCATTTCTTGCCTATCTCTACTTTGTCTCCGATCTGCAATCTCGTCTTTGGCTAAGCCTGTTTGTTTTTACCGTGATTGCCTATAGCGCTCCAGTATTGCGCTTTAAAGAACGTGCATTTCTAGATTCGCTAACCTCATCAAGTCACTTCTTTGGGCCAATGGTTTACGCGCTCTCACTGACCAAGGTAGACATGACAAGCAGAGAAACGCTTTCCTGCATTCTGGCCTTTACTCTCTGGGGAATCGCCTCTCATGCCTTTGGCGCGGTTCAAGATGTTCAAGCTGACCGTGAGGCAAAAATCTCCAGCATCGCGACAGTAATCGGAGCAAATGCAACAGTTCGATTTGCTTTTGCCTGCTACCTAATTGCTGGCATTCTGATGCTCAACACACCGTTTCCTGGATCGCTAGCCGGAATAGCAGCCATACCCTACCTATTTATCTTGAGCCCGTTTCTGAACATCACAGACAGTGATTGTGAGAAAGCTAATGCTGGATGGCGAAAGTTTATTTGGCTGAATTTCTTTGCCGGATTTGTTGTCACAATGCTTTTGATCTGGGCTAGCTTCTAGCAAACCAATCAATCAGATAAGCCTTATTGAAACCTTTGGCACATAAATGGCAGCTGTATAGCCTTTTTGGTCTTTGATAGCGGTAATGTTGGTGGCCATTAGGGCAGAGCCCCCGATAGGGAGCAAACTCCTTGGCTATCTCATCCCCGGTATAAGTCTCATTACGATAGCCAATCCGCTTTGCGGTAGCTAACCATTTCTTGCCGTGGCCTTCCTTAGGTCCAGAAAGGGCATGCGCGATTTCATGCAGCATGGTCTGCCTAACATCATCAATTGAGTGAACCAATGACAAATACTTACTTACAGTGATTTTCTTATCTGTGTAAGAGCAGAGCCCTGCCCTTCTTCTACCGTTATCAAAACCAAAGCTCCATGCCCGATCCTCGATGTGTTCCAACATCAAAGACTGAGCCATAGCAGCAATGTATTCGTAACGGCTAGCCTGCAACCGAATCTTGCTGCCTCCAGCAGAGCGAGCTTTTTCGACAAACCCAAAATCTTCGAGCGCGGCCAATATAGAAAGTTGATTCGGGTGTATGCGTGCCGAGATTTTAGCTAACTTGAGCTCATCAAACCCATAATCGAGAGTTGAATTGACTGCCTCAGCAAGCCATGAAAAAGACCCTAATTGGACCTGGTCGATGCGTAAGAATGCGGAATTTCGATTAGAACTAAACTCCTGAAAACTAAGTTGGCCAATTAGTAGCGACTCGGGTGAATACCTAACCTGCCAAGTCAAATCCCCAATACTCAGAAATTCCAATTTTCCAGTTTGGCTGGTTGGGCTAAGAAATGGATCTAAAGTAATCATCGCAATGACAGGCTAACCCCGACTAGGCAAGTCCTGAGGTATTAAAGTCGAAGTTGTTGAAAACTTATGGTGCTCTGAACAGCATTAGCTAGTCAATACTGGCAAATGGAACCAAAGCTGACAAAAATGCCGTGACTGTGAATATAACCATGGCTATAGCTGAAATCGAAAACCTTGTTGTCACTTTGGCAACGACCGCGGCAACACCCAAAAGAAAGAGTGACAGAGCCATCAACACCGTGTAGAGAATTAGTTTGTCGCTCAGGGAATTAAAGCTATCCCCAGTTTTCATCTTCTCTTCAGCAGCAACATTCTTTTCGCTATAAGCTCCAAAAAGGTCTTCTAGGTAAGCTTCGTCTTCCTGCGGAGAGACATATTCTTCATCGGACTGTTCGTTGGCGGCGTTGGCCCGATCGATAGCCTCACCAAATACTTCGGAAACTCCACCGTAGTAGAGAGCATCGTACTTAGCTTGGGCTAGGGCTGCAATTTGTCCGTTTGAGGATTCCATTTCAACTGCGAGCTGGTCAAGAGCGACCAGAGTCTGGGCATCCTGGGCATACTGCTGGTTGGCTTCAAGATACATAGATTCAGCTTCAGTCTTCATGCTTTGCCCGACGGCATATTCCTGAAACATTTTTGAGTCGTATAAAGACGCTTGGAAGGACACGTAAGCAGTTGCAACTGACACGATACCCAAAAGTGTGACGATTATGACTTCGGCAAATTTTTCAAACCAAGCTAGCATGTGAGCTCCTTCTAAAGCTGCATTACTTTATAGGCATACTAGCACCAGAGAATTAAATGGTTGGGAGCAGCATGCTTACGCTGGGACCCAAAAAGGTGAAACCCCGGTCCTCGTGAGAAGGAACCGGGGTTTCGTGCGCCCCCCGGGAATCGAACCCGGAACCCACTGATTAAGAGTCA
>Ga0315909_10006286_pt1 | contig 13439 bp, 9 predicted proteins | sample LakEriMetagenome_11_FD_203527 | JGI IMG/M metagenome (GOLD analysis project Ga0315909, IMG submission 203527) | Freshwater fungal communities from buoy surface, Lake Erie, Ohio, United States - Buoy 2 MA125 | ecosystem: Environmental > Aquatic > Freshwater > Lake | place: USA: Lake Erie, Ohio...
TCTCCGCGCACCACACCGCTAACCTCAGCACTAAACCACTCATCAAAAGTATCTTTAAACACATCACCAAAATCTGCATACAATTTCTCCATCCCTTTCCCCTTATTCTTACAAGCTGCAAAATATTTACTACTCCTCCGCAAATACTCAAACCACAAATAATAAATGCAATCCTCTTGTTTAGCGAGTTTTGGATTTGTGACAAATCTTGGAGTAAAATTTGGTGGGCTAAAAGGAAAATTCTTAGGTTTGTAAAAAACTCTTTTTTTAAATTTATACATCTAAAAAATTATAAATCTTAATTTTATAGTTACCACCCCCCATAACCTCATGGTGGTAATTAATTTATGAGGAAAAATGCGGTAAATTGACATTAAACAAACAAAATAAAAGGAGAAAACTATGTATATAAACAAAAGTACTTACATTCCAAATGTAAATACAAAAAATAGCATTTGGGCTGTTATGCTTAAATGCTATCCAAAAAGCCTAAGCCAGGATGCGTTCAAGCACCTAGCCAAACAAAATGATTTTATCATTTCAATAGGTGTTGAAGCTGAAAGCAGAGAGGAGGCCATGGAGCGCGTACAAGCATTTTCTAATTTAAATTTTATAACTACTGACATAATACAAGCTGTTATTGAAGTAGGTAAAAAAAAGCAAAATGCTTTTAGTCAATATCCTGAAAACACTAGCGTTATTAACTAGCAATTAGTTTAACTTATTAAAGCCCTACTCAAAGTGGGGCTTTAATTAAAAATTTTTCTTGATCTCTTTGATCTATAAAATTTTTGCAATTATAGATAATAAATTTTATCTTATGTCACTTGAGTGGTTTTTCAAAATCTAGAATTATTTACACTGCTTACTTTTATTGAGTTTTTTTATTAGAATAATTTTGTTTTATAGACTTTATTGGTAGACCAATATATTTAACAAAACTAATCGTTGATCTTGTCTAATTAATGTAGGTATGAATTTTAAATTTATTGATTTATTTGCAGGGTGTGGCGGCTTATCAGAGGGTTTTTATAAACAAGGTTTTAGGCCCCTCGCTCATGTAGAATATGATCATTATTCATGCGAGAGTTTGAGAATGAGATCAATATATTATGGCTTTTCAGAAAAAAATTTAAATATAATTAAAAAAGATATAACTGACAAAAATATTATAAAAATAATTAAAAGTAAAATCAAAGGTTCAAAAGTTGATTTAATTTTAGGGGGTCCCCCTTGTCAAAGTTTTTCGTCTCTTGGCCGAGCTAAAGACGAAAATGCTATGAAATATGATCCTAGAAATTATTTATTTGAAAACTATGAAAAAATTTTAAGTTATTTTAAACCAAAAATATTTTTATTCGAAAATGTAACTGGGTTATTGACAGCAAAATTTAATAATAAAAAAGTAATTGATATTATTACCGAAAAATTAAGCAAAGGTTATAATATTTTAAATAAATCAGAAATGATTGTTTTAAATTCATGCGAATATGGTGTTCCTCAAATTAGAAAAAGAGTTTTTTTGATTGGAGTAAGAAAAGATATTAATTATGAAGTTACTGAAATATATAATAACATAACTAAAACTCACTATACTCCCACATCTACAAATGATGAAAAATTAAATAAAAAAAAATATATTACTACGAGAGATGCTATTGGGGATTTGCCTTTTTTAAAACCTGGACAAGGTGAAGTAAGAGTAATATTTAACAAAAAAATAGAAAATGATTATATAAAAAAAATTAGATCAAAAAAGAATTTAGAATTATTTGATCATGTTGCAAGAAAACATAACAGACTTGACCGAAAAAGATTCAAAGAGATGAGTAAAAATAAGTGGACATTTGAGCAACTGTTAGAAAAAAAAACTTTATTAAGACACAAAAAACAAAGAGTTTTCAAAAACAGTTATGTTGTTCAATTTTGGGACCAACCAGCTAGAACAATAATTTCACATTTATATAAAGATGGTAATCAATTTATTCATCCTGATTACAAACAAGAAAGGACACTTACAGTTAGGGAAGCTGCAAGATTACAATCTTTTCCAGATGATTTTTATTTTGCAGGACCAAGAACTGAACAATACAAGCAGATAGGTAATGCGGTTCCACCAATAATGTCAGAAAAAATTGCTATTAGTATAAAAAAAGCTCTTAAAACAATTAAAAAATAGTAAAGAAATGTTTGAATTGATCGATAAAGTCAATAATTCAAAAGAAAAAAAATTTTTTTTAGAAAAAATTAATATTTACATAAAACTAGTAGAATTAATTTCTAAATTTTTAAATTTAAAATTATTTAGAAATAATTACGAATTTAATCAAAAAACTTTTTTAAAGATGTGTGAGTTAAACATTTATAAATCCAACATTAAATATGATGATAAACTTTTGATAAAAATGCTTAAGAAAAATTTATACCAACAATTTATTGCGGCTGTAAATTTCAATGTTAAATATAAAAGAAGAATTGGTAATTTATTGGATAAATTTGATCATACTAAAAGAAATATCATCAATATTAATAGTAAAAGAAAAAATAAGTTTACTCTTGTTGATTTCTTTTGTGGAGCCGGAGGTTTTAGCTATGGATTTGTTCAAGAAAATTTTAAAATTGAATTAGCTAATGATAATGATTGGGAATGTATTGAAACTTACAAACTTAATCATCCTGAAATTTTAGATAAAAAAATTATACGAGATGACATAAAAAAAGTAATCAATAGTCTCGATAAATTTTTACCTTCTCCAATAGACGTGGTAATTGGGGGACCTCCTTGTCAAGGATTTAGTAATGCGAATCGACAAAGGATTATTAATGATCCAAGAAATAAACTCTACAAATATTTTATTATCGCTGTCAAAAAAATAAATCCCAAAATAGTAGTAATGGAAAATGTAAGAGGTATGTATTCATATGCGGAGCAAGTCAAAAAAGATTTTGATAATATTTCTTATAAATTAGATTATGATATTCTAGTTTCAGATCAGTTTGGTGTAGCACAGAAAAGACAACGACTTTTTTTTATTGCATTTCGCAAAGACATTTGGGAGGAAAAAAAAATTAATATCAAAGATATTTTTAATGAAATAAAATTAAGTGCTGAGAATGTTAATAGACATATCTTAAAAGATGCTCTGGACTATATTAAACCACTCAAATCACCAAAAACCAAAAACCAAACAGAAATAGACGATGTTTTAACTGGTAAAAAAATTGATATTAACTCTTTTAAAGGTAATGAAAATTCCTATTTAAGGTTAATTAACCAAAATAGAAAAATTCTCTTCACATTTAATCACAAAGCTAGATTTGCAAATAAAATTAATTACCAAATTTTTTCAAAGCTCAAACAAGGTGAGGATGGAACAAGTAAAAAAATACAAAATATTTTTCCATACAAACATAGAAATCATATTTTTAAAGACAAATATTTTAAACTTGATCAATATAAACCTTCAAAGACAATAACTGCTCACTTACAAATGGACTGTCTATCTCACATTCATCCAACACAAATAAGGACTATTACCCCACGAGAAGCAGCAAGAATTCAGTCTTTTCCTGATGATTACTTTTTTTTAGGACCTTATCTCAAAACTTATATGCAAATAGGAAATGCAGTCCCTCCAATAATGTCAAAATATATTGCCAAAGTTATAAAAAAATATTTATAATAGAATTATTGATTAATTCTTGGCGAAAAAAGTTAGCGGTTACTGATTTAGGAGAGGGCGGAACCCATGATCAATATTTAAATATTCCAAAAAAAGGCGCCTTTTTTGGGACTGATAAATCCCCATCCGAATTTTATAACCGAGAACCTGGTAGACCTGGCAAACCAAATTGGGTTTTTGTAAATCATATTGATAAAAAGACAGGAGAAAATTATGAGGTCAGATTTGAGTATGCAAAAAAATCAAAGCAAATTAGATTATATAAACTCGCAGGATTCTATAATGCAAGAAAGCCTAGGCCTGGTGACGAAATTATTGTTGAAAAAATTATTGTTGAAGGCGAAACTAATTTTGTAGTTGATATACTGCGTGATAACAATCCTTTAGAAGTTTTAAGTAAAGAAGAAATAATAAAATCACCTTATAAAGATTTAGTTTTCAGAAAAAAACCTAAAACAAATATTTTTTTAGATAAAATTAATCAACCTGCATATGAAAGATATAGAAATGGAAAAACAAGAAAGGCCAATGATATTGTTCCACGCGCCGAAATCTATAGGGTAGTTTTCACAATAAATAATATTACATTTGTTTATGTTGGGCAAGACTCGTCATGCTCAGGACCTTATTACTATTTTGGATCTTCTATTCTTACACATTTTTGCGATCTTGTTTATGGTGAAAAATTATTTAAAAAAACAATTTTGCATACTTTTAAAGATATAAAACAAAAAGATTTAAATAAAAAAGAATGGGAATGTATATATGATGCTCGTAGTGAATGCTCAAAAAAAAAAAACTGGACGTGCATAAATCGAGACATTCAAAAATTAAATTGACTTTATAATTTAAATTTAAGTTGAATATTTATACATAAATAATTTTAATATTTTTATTAATTACAATTTTTTGCTAAACTTTTGCCTTCAAGAATAGTTGAAGAAAATTTTTTTTTGCTCGTAAAGTTTAAATTTTTATTTAGGTTCATAAATTTTCAAAAAATTCTTTATCTATGACAATTTCTTCTGAGATTCCGACTTTATATTGTCTTAATAAATCACAAAATCTATTACCATCAATTAAATCTATTGTTTTGCCTTTCGCAGAGTCTGCCGCTTCTTCAATAGCAGCTTTGGTAAATCTGGTTGTCGTAATAAAAATACCTTTATCTATATTAGCAAATGATCCTCTGAACTCTCTTATATCGCTTGGTCCAATAAAATTAGTTTTTTGATATCTTTTACACTGAAATTTAATAGGAAAGGAAATTAATCCCAATCTAAGAATAGCTATACCATCAATACCTTTATCGCCAGGTTTTCCGGTAACTTCGACATTAATACACCCACTTTCACGTAACATTTTCTTTGTCAATAATTCAAATGATTTTGGAGAACAATCGATTATAATATTTAATAACTTATCTTTCCATGCATCTACATCTTCAACAATTTCATCAAGATTTATTTTATTTCCATTTTTTTTAAAATAAATTTTTGAGTTTACGTTTTTATTCTTTTTTACATCACTAATAATCCTTTTTGAATCAGAAATATCTAATTTTTGACCAACTTCTGTCAAAGACCATAAACCTCTACTGGTATCCTCTATTCCATTTAGAAATTTTTTTAAATACGTTCTAGCCCAAGCTAATCTATATTCTAGTTGTGTTCGTGATTTATCACCTTTTTGTGGCGCATTAATAATTTCGTCGTCGTATTTTTCAATTTCAATGACTTTATTAGTTATTTCGTCAGTTGTAGCACTTCCACCCATAATTTTTAAAGCTTTTATAGTAGGAATAATTAATTCAAAGTGATCAGGAAATTTTATAATTTTTTTCATTTAAATTTATATTTAATTTATAACCTAAAATCTTATAAAAGTTATTTAGTAATTTAATTTGCTCGTAGGTTGTAGGATAAAGGTTTAATAAAGCTGGGTTAAATAAAATAATAGAAGCACATTGAGCCCTTGAGATAGCTACGTTTAATCTATTACGATCAAATAGAAATTCCTTATTTCTAGGGATGGAGTCGGCATCTGAAGTAACCATAGAAATTATATTAATAGCTGCTTCTTGTCCTTGAAACTTATCGATTGTTCCTACTCTTGCGCCTTCCGGTAATATTGAAAGTAGGTAATTAACTTGAGCGTTATAGGGGCTAATAACTAAAATATCTTCTATGGTTAATTTTCTAGTTTTATTATTAATATCTGTAAAATCTCTACCTATAATTTCTTTTAATAATTTAATAATAACTTCGCCTTCTTCTTCTGCTTTTTGACCATTGTCTTTGTGATCCATAGGTAAGTAAGTAATACCTTCCCTTGTAATCATGCCTTTTTTATTAAAATCTATTTTTCTTTTTTCAGTACTTTCATCAAAAATTAAACGAGATTCATAAAAATTATCTGACGTAAATTCATTTATCTTTGGATGTAATCTAAAAGTTTTATTTAAAAATACTCCTTTATTTTCAGGAATAGTGTCTTGGTCTTCTAATAAAAAATCTAAAATTGAAATGCCTGAAATACCTGGATGAGTTCCTTTAATGGGTTGGCCCAATTGATTTTGATCACCAATTAAAACTATATTCTTAGCCGTAGAACCTATTACAATTAAGTCCGCTAAACTTAACTGCCCAGCCTCATCAATAAAAATATAATCTAATTTTTCTTGGTAATATCCTGCTGATAAATGGTACTTAGTTCCCGCGAATAATAAAATATTTTCCTTTAGGCCATTTATAAAATCTATATCTTTATTTGAAGTTTTTACATGAGCACTTGAATAGGTTGTTTCTGGGTCGTCAGGTCTTCCTGCTTTTAAACCCCTAAAATTTATTCCTTTTTCTTCTGCCCATTTTTCAACCCTATCAATAACGTTATGAATAACTTTATGTGAGTTTGCGGTTATGCCTACTTTCTTACCTGCTTTAATTAATTCTATAATAGCATTACTAGCTTGGTATGTTTTTCCTGTTCCTGGTGGGCCTTGAATATAAAGGTAACTATTATTTAAATTTAATAATAATTTAGGAATTTCTTCTAAAAAATTATTAGTTTTAATTAATTTTTCACCTGGTTTAATTCCTTTAATGTTTGGTATTTCTTTCTTTAGTATTGAAAAAATTGCGTTAAACTTATTTTCTTTATTAACGTAACTTCTTATAAATCTACCGTTACTTGCTTCTAATTTACTAATGTCGCGTGGTTTACCTGGGCCTATGGAAATATTATTTGATAAACCTGATTTAATTCCTTTTTTTAATTTAAGTTCTCGCTTGGTTTGATCTAGCTCTACAATAGTTGCTGTTTCAGTTTCCTCTGGATTGTTTGAATTATTAAAAACGGAAACTCTAGTGCCTTCTTTTAATTTATAATCCTGCTCATCAAAAGTATAAGTATAAACTTTTGATCTATCTTCTGTGTAAGGGGTTCCTTTTAATTTTAAATCTCCTATGGCTTCTAAATCATCTACGAGTTCTTCATTAGTCATATATCTTCTTTCAAAATATTCACGCCATTGGGGTTTGGCTTCTCTTCTGAAAAAACCTAGTAAATCTGCTATAATTTGCTTTACGTTTTTGTCTTCAGCATTGAAATCTGAAAGTTGTTGAAAACTTTCATCCATTTCTTTTTCAAACTCTCTATCTTCTATTTCATCAATAGCAGGTACTAACCAACTAGCACCTTCAGGCCTAATTTTTACTAACCAATTTCTAAGATCATAAGTAGAATGACAGTCTTGTTTATTATAACTTTCTATTTCGTCTAATAACCTTTGCTCTTTTGTTTCTATGTATTCTGAATAATAATCACCAGAAACATTAGCCTTTTTAACTTCGCCACTCCTTTTAAAATCATAAAACTTTTCTATTTCTTTTATTGAGTAACTATTTTCTGAAACTTGAATGGATTGTTTTATAACTTGAAATAAATCTACAAATTTTTGTAAATTTAAATAATGATCTAATTCTTTTCCTTTAACGTGGTATTTTGAAGTAAGACGAGTAAGCGCAGTTATTTCGTACTTTGCGTAGTGATAAATCTTAGCCTTAGGATATTTTTTAAAATGGTTTTTAGTAAAATCAAAAAACTTAACTAAATTTTGTTTTTCCTCTTTTTCATTATGAGCCCAAAAAGCTTCAAATTTAGGTTTATTATTTTCAACATAATAAATACCAAATAAATATTCTAAGCCATCATTAGGATAAACGTAATAAGGAACAGATTCTAAATCAAAAAATAAATCACATTCAGAAGGTTCGGGGAGCAAATTAAAACCTCTTTGCGGTACTAAGTTTTCTTCTATAACTTTAAATACTGGTTTACCTGTAGTTTGATATTCTTTTTGAAGTTTTGCTTGTGTTACTAATTTTTTAATTACTTGTGGCTTAATATCTTTTACTTTTTCAGTTTCTTTTAATTTTGAAAGTTGAGATAGAGTTTTAATACCGTGAGCTTTTAACTTTTTTATATAATTTTTATTAATGCCACCTACTTGATTTAAATTGTCTTCTTTAATCCAAATATCTTCGCAAGTTTCAGCCCAATCGCAAAGGTTACAAAAATTACATTTTTCAGGTTTTACTTTTTCAACATCTTTTTTTAAAAAATGTTCATATTTATTTTTATTATATTTAAAAAATTCATTTACATATTTAATAGGTACCGTTTCTACTTCCAATGTTCTAAGAACGATGTGAAAATTATTAGGTAATATTCCTTGAACTTGTTCTAATAAGTAAGAGTACATCGCTACTTGAATAACGTGATCTACTTTAATTTTTAAACTATTTTTAGTATCAGTAACTTCATAACTATAATCACCTAACTTAGATTTAAAATTTTTAACTTTAATTAAAAAATCAAATTCCCCTAACCAATCTTCATGAACTAAATAACCTCCACGAATAACATCAAAACCTTCTTTCATAGACTCTATTGTTTTTTTAAACTTTTCTTGTTGAGTAAGTTTTAGAGGCTTTATGTTTATGACTTTTGAATATTTATCTTTTAAAATTTTAAAATAATCTTCCTCATGAACGTTCCCTCTCTCTAGAAGTTTTAAATCGCTAAAACCTTTTTCTTTTCTTACTAATTTTAATACTTTTTCATTTATTTCATTAAAAATTGTATATTTGCAATTTAAAAAACTTTTAAGCATCGAGGGGGAGTAGAGATTTTTTTTCATTTTAGTTTAATCTTTTACCATTTTTGTTCATCGATATTTGATCTAATATTCTTGCAACTGCTAAACGAAAATAAACAAAAAAATTTGACCAATCCTCCTCTCTATCTCTACTGCTTGAATTTAACCAGGGTAGATTATCTTTTTTAATTTTAAACTCCTCAATTATAAATTCATCAATAAAATTCATAAGTCTTGTTCTTTCTTTCTCGCTATATCTTGCAAAGATAAAGTTTACTATTTCTCCTGATTTTATTGGGGTATTGTTGTCATCTTTTTTAAAAGTGTCTTTAAAAAATTGACCTATTTTTGAACGATCCATAGTTTTTTCCTTCCTAGTGTAAGTTATCTAGAAGTTTGAAAACTTTGAATGTTATTAGATTATAAAAAGTATTAAGACTTGCTACTTAAGACCGATCCAACATTACATTACAAGGTTATGCCAAACGTCTTAATATTAATTATATTTTAATTTAAATGCAAAAGACAACTAAAAATAATATATAATTTTTATACTTAATTTTTGTTAGCGAACCACAATAGATTGATTAAAACGTTCCACAGCCACAATTTGGATTAAGTTTAAATTATATGAAGTTTTCGAATCTTAATAACCTTAATTTAGTGAAGTTGCTTTTTAAAATCATATTTTTTGTAGCATTAATTTTTAACGTTAATGCTGCAGAAATAGACTTAAACAAAATTTTGCCTATGGATGCTAAAATTACTTACGGAAAACTTGAAAATGGAGTCACCTACTACGTTAAGAAAAATCAACTTCCAAAAAATAAAGCTTACGTAGAATTAGTTCTTAAAGCAGGATCACTTCATGAAAATGATGATCAACAAGGGCTTGCACATTTATTAGAGCACATGGCTTTTAATGGAACTAAAAGTTTTCCAAAGAATAAAATTGATTCTTATTTAAATTCTCTAGGTCTTTCCATTGGTGCAGATTTTAATGCAAGTACTGGATTTACGAGAACAATTTATAAATTACAGGTGCCAACTAATACTGATGAACCTTTAGATACTGGCGTTCATATCTTATCTGAGATTGCAAGCGAGCTAACATTGGAGGATGAAGCTTTTGAAAGAGAGAGAAAAATTGTTGAAGAAGAATGGCGAATGGATCTTGGAAAATTTGATCGAATTTTAGAACAACAAAAACCTTATATTTTTAAAAATTCTAAATATTTAACTCGAGATCCAATTGGCAAGATGGAAGTCATTAGAAATTTTAAATATCAGACCGCTAAGGACTATTATAATCAGTGGTATCGCCCAGAGTTGATGGCAGTTTTTATAATTGGCGATGTGGATCAAAAAAAAGCTGAACAAATTATTAAAAAATACTTTAAAAATATTAAAGCAAAAGTTCCACCTATCGACCCTCCTAAAGCAACAGTTCCTAAATATAACGAAACACAATTTGGTGTAATTACGGATCCTGAATTAGGAGGAGTATTGGTGCAAATTTATAACCGCCAACCAAAACTCTTCATTGAAACAGGGGTAAATTATAAAGATTATTTAACTAGAGAATTTACTAAAAATATATTTCAAAAAAGACTTAATAGAATTCTTCGCGAACAAAATACTCCCTTATTTTCAATAAGCGTAGGGACGCAAGATTTAACTGATAATGAAGAAATGTATCACGCCTCAGCACACATCAAGGAGGAGGATGTTCCAAGAGGAATCAAATTTTTATTAACTGAGATTGAAAAGGTAAAACAGAATGGTTTTGTTGAGGATGAACTTAAACTTGCTAAGAAAGATAAATTATTAAGTTTAGAAATTTCTCTCACACAAAAAAATACGACAAAATCAGAAGATTTATTAGAGGAGTACAAAAGCCATTTTTTAGAAAAAGAAATGGTGAGTGGAATTGATTATGAATTTGAACTTGCAAAACAAGTTATCAAAACAATTAAACTTGAAGATATTAATAATTTTTTCTTAAAATTTTATCAACCCGATGATCGTGTTATTTTAGTTAAAGGTCCTGAAAAATATAAAGATTTAATCACCAAAGAAATGTTTTTAAATTATGAAAGCGAAATTGCTAAAACAAAAATTCCGCAAGTCGATTTTACTTTAGCCAGTAAAAAACTCATTAATAAAAAATTAACCGGATCTAAAATCGTTAAAGAAATAAAATATCCAAATTTAGATATCACCGAATTACATCTTGCAAATGGAGTGAAGGTTTTTCTTAAACCTACAAAATTTAGAGAAAAAGAATTTAGTTTTAATGCCAGAAGCCCTGGAGGTTTCTCGCATATCCCATTACCAAAATTATATTCTGCACAAAATGCTCAACGAATTGTTAACGATAGTGGTTTAGGAAGTTTTACTAGAAATGAAATTAATGATTTATATAACCCAAATTTTATATCCATTGAAACCTCATTTTCAGAAGAACGAGAGGGTCTATATGGACGAACAATTACAGCTTACCAAAAGGAATTATTTGAACTGATTTATCTTCATTTTGAGGAAATAAATTATAATCCTTTTGCAGTTGAAAAGCTCAAACTTGAATTAAAAGAATCTTTAAAGTTAGTGGCTGCAGATCCTAAAAGAAGATTTGCAATCAAATTTGCAGAAACCTATTTTAAAGATCATCCCCGAATTAAAAGCTTAACTGATAAGGATATTGATCAGATTAATATTGATGATGTTAAAAGCTTTTACAAAGAACGATTTCAAGACGGCAGCGATTTTAGATTTACTTTTGTAGGAGATTTTAAAATTGATGAATTTAAGCAATTAATTGAAAAATATTTAGGTAGTCTTCCAAATACAGGGCGAAAAGAAAAGTATGTAGATGATGGCGTGCGCGTAGAACGAGGATTAGTAAAGTTTGAAGTGTTTGAGAACTTAGAAGATCAAAGTACAAATTTTCGAGCTTATGTTAAAAATTTTAAGAATAACGTTAAGAATAGATTTAAGGTTTATATAACACAAACTCTATTGAAGCGAATGCTACATGAAGAGATAAGAGAAAAACAAAATTTAGTTTATTCAATTTCTGTTCAGGATTACGGTATTACCAAAATACCTGATGAAAAATATACATTAGTAATTAAGTTTGATTGTGATCCTAAAAATAAAGATAAAATATTCACTGAAATAGATAAGGTTCTAGAGAAGCTAAAAAAAGGTGATTTTCCTCAGCACTATTTAGACGATGCCATTAAAGGACAGATCACAAACTATTTAATTAACCGAGAAAGTAATCGTTGGTTAGTGGGAGCTATTAGTGGATATTATGAAGATAACGAACCCTTACAAATGATCAATTCCATTGATGTCATTGTAAAATCTATTCATAAAAATGATATTAAGAAATTTGCAAAGGAGACTTTTAAAGACAAGTTCATCCAAGCAAGTCTAATGCCTAAAACTTAATGACTTTTATGCATTTAACTCTAATCTTAATGATTTTTCCTCTTAACTCTCCAGCAAAAAGGGGTCAGATAATATTAAGTTTTACAAAATAAATTCTTTTTGTAAAAATAGACCAGTAAAATTAGATAATTTTAAAAAAGCTCATGAAAATATACTATTATATATTATTATTTTTTTTAATTTCTAATACTTCACATTCAAAAACAGTTACGTGCTTACTAGATCAACACTTTAAGTTTCATGATCGGAATAAATGGGAAGATCAACAAGTGCCCTATCAGATGAATATTTTTAAAAATCGATTAGAACTAAAAAGATTAGATAGTATAAAATCAGAAAGAAGCTTCAATATAATCGATGAGAATGAAAATTATATAGTAAGTTTTGAAAACAAACCTTCTACAACAAATAAGGAAGTGCCTTGGACAGCTTTTTTAACTTATGAAAAAAAAAATGGAATAACCTCATTTATGTCTTACAATAGTGCAGGCCTATCAATCTATTACGGGGTATGTAAATAAAAAATTGATAAATTCTAGTTTATTTTTTATATTCCTTATATTGGATAAATTTCTAGTATTGGAATTCTGTGTTAAATCTAAATATAAACTATCAAGATGAAATATTTTTTTTATTTAATTTTATTTTCTTTGGCAAGTTGTACAACCATAATTGATGCAAAAAATTATGATGATTTTAGAAGACAATCTTTATTAAAAGGTTTTTATTTTAATGCAGAAGCAAAATCGGACACTATAAGGCATTATAATAATCAAGGAGCTTATGGTGCAGGACACAGCCAACTTAGAGCAAATCAAATTGCGTTAGAGTTTTGTATTAAAGCTGGCTTTAGAGATTGTGTGATTACAAAAGAAAATGATAAAATCGTAAGATTAACTCAGTTAGAGCAAATTGAGGCAAAGACTTTAGAATTAAAAAACGCAGAGGCAAAAGCTTTGGAATTAAAAAATGCTGAAGCAAAAGCTTTCGAATTAAAAAATACAAAATATACAGATGATAAATCTTCTCAATATAAAAAAGGTTTAAAAAATAACTGGAAAAGAATTTCAAAAACTATAAATGACGATACACATTTTTATGTGGACACCACATCTATTAAAACAGAAAGATATTATAAATAT
>Ga0315909_10006287_pt1 | contig 13438 bp, 4 predicted proteins | sample LakEriMetagenome_11_FD_203527 | JGI IMG/M metagenome (GOLD analysis project Ga0315909, IMG submission 203527) | Freshwater fungal communities from buoy surface, Lake Erie, Ohio, United States - Buoy 2 MA125 | ecosystem: Environmental > Aquatic > Freshwater > Lake | place: USA: Lake Erie, Ohio...
ACACAAGTAAATACTGCTATTCTAAATTATGTTGATGTTTCCTTAAATGATTTTAATGCTGACTTAAGATTTTCGCGTCTAACAAAAGCGATCGACGACGCAGATATAGCTATTGTTAGCAATGAAACAAAATTAAGATTAGTCAAAAAAATTATACCAACACCTAATATTCCATTCACCACCACTTGGAATTTCGAAAACGCGCTTAAACAAGACTATACTGGTAAAAAATATACAACAGAAACTCCTGTTATTACTTCTACTCCCTTTCTCTATAATGATGTAGAAGTTTCTATAAAAGACGATGGACTTGGTACATTATTTGTTGTGGGTGATCTAATTGATAATATTTCTTGCGGAACGGTTGATTATGAAACTGGCACAATTAGTATTACTTCTTTGTTAGTTAGTGCATTTTTTGATAATTATATTAAAATATATGCTCTTCCGGAAAACTTTGATGTTGAAACAAAAACAAATAAAGTTCTTTTGTTAGAAGAAGAAGATATCGCGATTAATGTAGTTGCGTCCAGAGAATAATAAATGAAAGATATTGAATTACTAATTTCTAGCCTTGTTGAAGAACAATTTCCTTCTTTCTATAAAGAAGAAGGAGAGATGTTTATTGCGTTTGTAAAAGCATATTTTGAGTGGCTAGAATTAGAAAATAATATTACTAGAGAATCTAGAAATTTGATGTCATATCGCGACATCGATAGTACACTGACAAAGTTCGTAGAGAACTTTCAATACAAATATCTGCAAGGTGTTCCTCGCCAGTATACTGGTGACAGACGTTTGCTACAAAAACATATTAAAGAGATTTATGCTTCTAAAGGAACTTCGCGTGGTTTAGAACTATTGTTCCGCCTGTTGTTCAACGAAGACATAAATGTATATTTTCCTGGCGACGACGTAATAAAGCCTTCAGATGGTGACTTCTTTAAGCCACGATATCTTGAAATGCAATACAGTCCGTACTTGCAATTCTATGTCAACAAACTTATTACTGGACGTGTTTCTGGCGCAACAGCTATTGTCAATGATTATAGGTATTTCTTAAAAGAAAATAATCGTTTTGATGTTTTATATCTTTCTAATATTACAGGCGATTTTCAGGCTGGCGAAGAAATTGTCAACGAAACAGTATTAACAGAGCAAGAAATTGAAATCACAGAAAGTCCTATTGTTCGTGGATCGCTTTCTGATATTATCATAGTAGATGGTGGTGTTGGATTCTTTGTCGGTGATACGTTTACAGTAGACAGTTTTAAGAATGGTACTGATGCGAAAGCAGTTATCACTGACATAGTACAACGCGCTGGCTTTGTTACATTTGATATTCGAAATGGCGGATACGGTTTTAGTAATGTATCGACACTAGAAACTGCAGGATTCGATGACGTTCTTTATTCAAGATACATGCCAAATATTGTATTGGAGCGCACCACCGCTGATTTGACAGCAAATGGTGGATCTGGCACATTTACAAATAATGAGATTGTAGAAGGCAATTCTTCTGGTGCGTCTGGTAGGTTTGTTGATGAATCTGGCGGAAGAGTTTACTTACGAAGAGTAGAGGGTAATTTTTCTACTGGTGAAACTATTAGTGGAGCTACTGCTACGCGCACGTTTACTGGCGAAGATCTTGTTTCCGAAGCTTCTTTCAAAGTCGGACATCTCTTAGAAACTCAGACTCGAGCACTGAGTGGCGTCAGAATAGAAGAAGCGTGCAACGTAGCTGTTTCTTGGTACAGAAATGCAAACAACATTATTGTCAAGCATCCGTTTCATTGTCTTCGCGACGGTGACTATGTAGTAGTAAAAACTTCTTCTGATGAAACCGCGCTACCAGCAAATGCTACGACACCAGTCGCCATACAACTATCAGACTTAGATTATTCAATCAATTCTACAGCCATGTATATTACTGCCAATGGTCACAACTATGACGGTGGCGATCAAATTATCATAAGAAGTTGTTCTAATAATACGCTAATACCACAAGAAACTAGATTTAATGTGGCAGTTTTTAATGCTAATGTATTTTTTATTCCTAAAACTGCAGCTGTTGCTAATACAGGAACAGTCAATATCAACGATTACTATACTATTACTGGATTAAACGCTGGTAATACTTCTGGTACAGCTACCATAGATATGACAATCGATGCGAATAACTATGGTGGATTCTGCGACCGAGCTGTTCTTATTGAAGATGGTGTTGTGAACGACTCGTTGAGTTTCGAACTTCCGACATCTAGTATGGATATCAACGAAGCCATTAAATTTGGTGATATTGAATTTGGAAAAATTGCAGACGAAAAGGCATTCCCTTCTGGTCTTTCTTCAGTATTCGGTGGCGAAGGATACAGAACAAACGTTCTTGTTTCTATTACTGATCCTATTATCTATGGTTTACGAATCAAAGGTGCCCCTAGAGAACTAACTGGACTAGTAACAATTGATAATACTGGTCTTGTTACAGGAACAGATACACGATTTACAAAAGAATTGGCAGTAGGATCTGAAGTTTATAGCGAACAATGGCCATCAATTTATAGAACAGTATCCAGTATAAGCAGCGATACTGTACTTCAGTTAAACGATGCATTCCGCGATACTGCTGGCAACGCACTTTCTGACATTACTCCTGAGCCTTTATTGGCTGTGACTTATTGGGGTAAGATTGATTTTCCTGCTACAGATTCAGTAGACGAAGCAGATGTATTTGGTGTTGCTGGATTTGGTAAAGGTGCTGCGAATAGATTAGCTGTTATTGATTCTGGTATTGGATATCAAGATGGTGAAACTTTGACTTTGTATAGTACAAAAGATTCTACCAAAACTATTTCTGCTATTGCTGTCGCACTAGAAGATGGCTTCGGCGAAGGTTATTTCAAGAGCAATAGAGGTTTTATAAGTTCTAATAAATATATTCATGATAATAACTACTATCAAGAATTTTCATATGAAGTTCAATCAGGTATTTCTTTTGACAAGTATTCTGCTATTCTAAAAGAAATCTGGCACCCTGCTGGTGTTTCTAAATTTGGACGAGTTGTTGTCAATGATGTCAATAATTTAGAAGCAGAAACAGTCGACTTCTTAGTTGATTTCGGAAGAGAAACAAGTAGATCTACCAGCTTCTCTACAGAAACAACATTTACCACGACATTTAATACAGTATACGAAACAACTACGACAACAACATACGATACATCAATAGCAACAACAAAGAGTACAACCATAACAACTAATTTTGATAGTATTTTTACTACTAGTATAGCAACAGATACATCTAGATCTACAACATATAATACTTCGCTTTCTACTGAAGTATCAACAGGTACGTTTACTGCAACAACGTTTAATACAACTACATCTACGGTTGATTTTGATACTACGCTCGGAACAAGATTTACAACGTCTAAGTCTACAGCAACAAGTAGAACTACTACAACAAACACTCTAAGCGTGTATAATACGATATTTGCTACCACCATAAATACTGATACTTCGCGAGATACAAATAGAGATACTGTTTATAATACTAATTTCCAAACATCTAGAGATACGTTGACTTCGACTACATTTAATACAACTTATGACGCAACGTTCGCAGAAACAAGCAGATCAACGACTATCGATACTCTAACCGCCACGGTGTATAACACTACATATGGTACAGCTTCTTCTCGTTCTACAACAAGATCAACAGTGTATGAAACTAATTTTGAAACGCTATATGCAACGACCACTACGTTTAATACAAGTATTGCCACAAGTAAATCTACTACATTCAATACAATATATGCAACATCATACAATACAAACAGAACAACAGATGATGATACGGGAACAACAATTTCAACGTCGACTACATTCAATACAATATATGAATTGGGAACCACAGTTGAAACTAGCAGAAATACCGATACATCATATGATAGTTACACCACTGTCTCGACGTCTAGAAGCACCGATATTGATACAACAACCTCGCGCTCGACGGCTTTCTTCACCAGCACCGCCATTCAAACGGAATAAAAAATGAGTAAAGTATTTTCAAAACTTAAAAGAACTTCTATTACTGAATTAGTTAATTCGGTGAATCAAAGAACTATTGCATCAGTAGGCATTGAAAATAGGGGCACTAACTATGCCGTAAATGACATATTACAGATTGCTGGCGGAACTATCCTTAAAGTAACAGCGATTGGATCGGCTGGTAATGTTTCTACAATCAATGTTGCTTCTGGTGGAACATATACTAACTTTGTCGCTTTGTCTAACGTAGCTGTATATGATGTTGCGAATGCTGTTGCTAACAGCACATATGGTGGCCAACAAACAGTTTCTGGTGCTAATCTTAGAATCAACGTGGTTTTAGACACAAACGCAGTAAATACAAATAGATTTTATCTTTTGGCTTCGGGAACTCCTGAAGTTGAAACTGTAGCTGTAGAAAAAGAATCTGAATATGACGGCAGTTTACTTGTTTGGGATCAAGCTATTTTTGCAAAAGAAGCAGATTTAATTCCTATGGTAAGAAGAGTCACTTGGGAAGCCAACACTTTTTATTCAGCTTATGATGACAAAGACGAATTATTAAGTACAAAAGACTTTTTTGTTATTGATACTGTTTCTAGAGAAATATACAAATGTATTGACAATGGAGCCACAGTAATCAATCCTTCTCCTCGTTCTAATGTTAATCCTAGTAGCGGTGTACCAAGACTAGGAACTCCAGTTAGATTAGGTGCCGATGGATATACTTGGTTGTATATGGGAACTCTAAAAGAAGAAACAGACGTTCTATTTGGAACATCTTCTTATTTTCCTGTTGAAGAATACGCCAATACTAAAAACGCTGCAATAAACGGTGGATTATTCTCGATTCGTGTAGAGGATGTAGGTGACAATTACATTACTGATAGCGGAACTATATTAGATCCAGGTTCTTCTACAAATAGAGTTCGTTTGAATAAGTTATTAAGTAATCCTTCATATTATGCTAACTGCGGTATTAAAATCGCAAACACGTCTGGTGGAGTCGAAGTTAAACGAATTAATCAAATTAGCCCTGTTAATGTTGGTGGCACACCATACTCAGAAGTTTCTTTACAAGGAACAGAAAACTTTACGGCTGGTTTTTTACAAACTGGACAAGCATATACTATTTCTCCTTTTGTTGAGATTGATAGTTATTCTGGAAGTGGAGCAGTTGCATATTCTGTGGTTGCAGACGACGGAAGTATAGAACGTATTGAACTTGTAAATTATGGTACAGGATATAAAGACGCGACTGCCGTTATAGGTGCTGCTTCTGGGATAGGAACAGGCGCGACCCTAAGACCTATAATTTCTCCTGGAAATGGCCATGGCTCTCATATTTTTGATGAACTTTATGTCGATTCCGTAGGTATTTCTTGTAAATTTGACAACGAATCCTTCGTAAGAGAAGCTAAATATAGTACCCTTGCTTTATTAAAAAATCCAACTTATGCCAATGGCTCGCCTTACTATGATAACTCGTTTAATCAAGTCATAAAAATTCCATTGGGTGATGTAACTTCAGGTAATTTTGAGGTCGGAGAATTGGTTGTTGGAAGTAATCTTAATGCAAATACCAGTCGTTATCCTTCTGCTTATGTGGCTTATGCTAACTCTTCGTTATTGATGGTTACTGGAGCAAAAGGTATGTTTGTTCATAGTTCTACGATAACTGGGCAAGATTCTAATAAATCAGTATCAACAGCGAGTTTAGTAAACTGGGATAATTATTTTGACACTTTGCCCTCAAACACTGCGGTTGGTTCAAATGATTATGATGTAAAACTATACTCTGGTGATATTTTGTATATTAAAAATGCACAATCAGTCACTAGATCTGCAGACAGTCAAATAAACGAACAAATTAAAATAGTAATTAAACTCTAACGGAGTAATATAAAAAATGCCATTGGATATAGCAAATACAGTTCTAGCGTCGGCGCCATATTATGACGACTTTGACGAAGATAAAAAATATCACAGAATTCTTTTCAGACCATCTGTTCCTCTTCAAGCACGCGAACTAAACCAAGCGCAATCAATTTTGCAGAATCAAATCGAACGATTTGGCGATTACGTGGTTCAATCTGGTTCTATTGTCAAGAGCGATGGTAGTTTAGAAACGATTCCTGCTGCCAAATTTATATCAGTAGCAGATAACTCTGATACCGAAAATCCTGATTACGTCGGCGCGACTATTGTTGGCGCGAACACTGGCGTAGAAGCGGTCATTTTAACTGGTATTGATGGATATTTTGCTTCTTCTCGCCCTTCCAAATTTTTTATAATTTACACAAAATCTGGTCGTGATGCAACAGGTAATACTGTCTACACTTTCCAAGCTGGTATCAATGGAGATCCAGGCGAAACATTACAAATTTATGGTGATACCAATTTATACAAAGGTCAAACAGTTGTAACAGTCAGTGCCAGTGTTTCTAATAGCGATTTTGCTTCTGGTGGCGGATATGCTCTTGGTACTGAATTCTTCGGCGGAACTTCTTCTGCAACAGGTAAGGTTTATTATGGCGAAGCGTCTACCAAAACTATTATCCTTGAAGATGTTCGTGGTAGCTTTGTTTCTGGTGAAACTATTTACTCAAAAGCAAATACACAAATATCAACGACCTTAACTTCTGTAGGAAGTGCACTCTTAGAAGATACTGGATCTTTAATTGGTACTTCAAGAATGTTAAGTCCGAACACGGCGCTGAATTATGAAGCGACAGGTTCAGCATATTGTGTACGCGTCCCAGAAGCTATTGTATATCAAAAAGGTTTTTTCATCAAAACTGAAGATCAAGTTTTGGTAATAAATTCGGTGTCTGGTGGAGCAATATCTGCAGCTGGCCAAGTTGTAGGTTATGAAACAGAAGAATTAATCGTTACAGAATATGCGGACAATACGCTATATGATAATGCTGGAGGATTTTCTAACGAAGCTGCTCCAGGCGCGCACCGCTTGCAGCTACAAACATCACTTGTCGCTTATGTAAAAGATGACATTCCAACTGACACTAACTTCTTCCCTGTTGCTGAGTTTGGTCCTACTGGTGTTTTGTATATTAAAGATGACGCTGAATTTGGAGCAATAGGTCGTACCATTGCCACTAGAACTTACGAAGAATCTGGCCACTATACAGTAAATCCATTTAATGTAAGAACAGAAACAAACGATAAATCACAATTATTAGTAGAAGACGGCAAAACAAGATTGGGCGATTTTAAGTATGTCATATCTGATGGTTTAGCTTATGTTGGTGGTAATCGCGTCGAAACTTTATCGCCATACGAATTAGTTGTTGATAGAGCAACTGAAACATTATCAGATACACAACAACTTTTAACAACTACATTTGGCGATTACATTTATGTCGACCAAATTCGTGGTTATTTTCCTTCTTCTGGTTTTGCGTCAGTTACATTGTACGACAATACATCAAAAGCTGTAACGAGTAATTTTGATATTGCTTCTAGTTCGCCAGTAGGTAATGCTATTGGTACTGCTAATATTCGCGATATTGTTTATGATAGCGGAGTGAAAGGTAGTCCGTCTGGTCGATACAAATTGTATTTGATTGATATTAAACTAGACGCTGGAAAGTCACTAAGACAAGTAAAATCTGTCTATTACACTTCTGGTGGAGTAAAAGCATTCGCCGACGTTGCAGTAGATCCAGTATTAAAATCTATAAAAACCATCAATACAACACCAATTAGTGGCGGAACAGGTTATGTGATTGGTGATGTTGTTGCTGTTGTTGGCGGTAACGGAAAACCAGCTTATGTGCAAATTGATGCTATAACAGGAAATGGCGTAGCTTCTACTGTTTCTTTATATGATGTTGGTTCTTACATCGCTGCGCCATCTGGAACTGTTTCTACTTCCTATGATGGAGCAGGTGCAGGATTGACTGTTAGTATTACTGCAATAGAAAATAAACCACTAAACAATTTGCAAGAAACAGAATATTCTAAAGCTGTATTTCCTTTATCTAGAAGAGCCATTAAAAATCTTCGTAGCGCAAGTGGTGCTGCCGAAACAACTTATTACTATACAGCAGAAGCAGTTGGCAATGTAGCAACAACAGGTATCGCTAACTTCGATTTCGCACTATCAAATACTATCTTAGGATGGACTGACGCTTCTGACTTATCAGAAGCAAAAATTGATTTAATTGTTACTGGTAGTGCTAATATTGAAACTAGCAGTTTGTCTGGTACTGTTAGCGCGACTACTTCTACAACTGTTACAGGTAGCGGAACTTCTTTCTTAACTGACTTCCAAAACGGTGAAGTTATTAAACAAGGAGCCAATTCTGCAGTAATTGTTTCTGTCGTTGATGATGATACGTTAATCGTAGGCAGTGCAGTTACATTTAGCGGAGCATATAGCAGAATTCATCCTCGCGGTTCTGTGATTAGTCTCGGAACGTCAACTCGAGATATTACAAATATTAATGTAAATGACGGATCATTCTCAGTAGATCTTGGTTCTGCCACTACTGCCTCTATACAGACTACTGCGCGTGTTTTATTGAAGAAAACTAATTCTAGCGCATTAAAGAAAGACATTACAAGAAATGTAAAAGTTCGTTTGTATGAAGGACAACTATCTGGTAAAATTAATTACGCCAACAGCAGTAGTACAACAACTATTATTGCAGGTGACGGATTAACAAAGTTCCAAAGAGAACTAAATGTCGGCAACATTATTCAAGTTTCGAATAGCAGCACAAGTCAAATCAGAAGCATTACAGCAATCGCGAGTAATACCGAGCTAACAGTAAATGCTGCGTTTAATACTGCTTTGGTTAATGCTTCCTCGAATGTTGTTTATTCTGTTGTAAATCCAACTGGAATCTGGTCGCTTGGTTTCCCAGATGTAATTAAAGTTAATAGCATTAAACAATCAACAGGTATTTCTGAATCTACTGATGTTGGTCCAGATATGTCAAGAAACTTTATCATAGATTTTGGACAAAGAGACACATACTATGATCACGCCACTCTAAGGCTAAAGAATAATTCTTCCTTTAATATGAATGGAAAACCATTGATTGTAGATATGGATGTGTTGACTGTCAACTCAAATATCAATTCTGGATACTTTACAGTTGAATCTTATCCTATTGACGATTCTGATACTAACGCCAGTACAACTATTAAAACTTGGGAAATTCCAGTTTATTATTCTGCTACTGCTGGTAAAAATATTGATTTGCGAGATGTAATCGATTTCCGACCTGTTAAGACGAAGACAGCAAACTTAACTGTTACTGCTAATACTGCAACAGTTAATCCTATTTACGAACCAACAACTGTCAGTGGTGTAACAGAGTTTACTAATCTCACCAGTAGTCAGAAACCTTTCCCAGGATATAATCTTCAGCATAATATTACCTATTACCTACCGAGAAGAGATTTGGTAGTTGTTTCTAATAAAGGAAATATAGAAGTAATTAGAGGAACTGCTGGTATTAATCCTAAATTTGACGAAACGTATGATAGCAAATATGTCATGCCTATCGCAAAGGTTAATGTTCCTCCATATCCATCTTTGACTATTCCAGAGGTTAGAAATTCTGGAAGAAAAGATTATGCCATTACTATTAACAATATTGACAACCGTCGTTTCACCATGAAAGATATCGCAGCTATTGAACAGCGCGTTTCTACTCTTGAATATACGACTGTTCTTTCTATGCTTGAAAAAACTGCATTGTCTACTCCAATTATCGGCGAAGATGGTACAGATAGATTCAAAAATGGTTTCTTTGTAGATGGTTTTGACAACACCGCATACGTAGATTACAAAGCAGGGCATAGTTTAGTTATCGATGAATCCCAAGGTGTAGGCAGATCTCCGTATTCTTTAGAATATGTCGATTTAGAGATGTCGCGCCCATACGCAGCAAATTCATCTATTACAAATGATGAATTTTCTGATATTGCTTGGAATAAAGATTTCGTAACGATTTCTTATAGCCAAGAAATTATTATGCAGCATGCTTCTGCTTCTAAAGGTCTATTTGTTGACGCTACTATTAATTATAATGGTACGGTTGAACTGTCACCGAATAGATTTATTGACGTAGAAGAAACAACAAAATATCCAACTCCTCCTGAATCAATCAGCAATACCGATACGTATTATACTGGAACAAATCAGAATAATACAACTGCAACAAATGCTACTTCTTATCCACCTGATAGGACTACAAAGTTTATTGCTCGTGGATTATTGCCAAATTCTAGACATTGGATTAGTATAGGTCGAAGTGATATTTCTGACAAAGCAGTACAAGGAAGAATTGATTCTGCAACTAAGATAGTAGAAAATGTTGTTGTTGATGGTTTACTCGGTAGTCCGATTTATTCTAATGCCGAGGGTGTAATATATGGTATCGTAAACATTCCTGGAATTGTTCCTATTGGAACGCACACGTTGAATGTTACGGGCAAGCACATTAATGAATTAGATCAGTTCTCTACTGCATCTGGTTCGTTTATTGTAGGAAAAGTGACAATTCTTCCGCCACCGCCACCACCTCCTCCACCACCGCCACCACCTCCTCCGCCACCTCCGCCACCGCCACCACCTCCTCCACCACCACCTCCTAATCCAGGAGATCCTGATCCACCACCGCCACCACCGCCACCACCTCCTGGTTCGTTGGTTGCTGATTTTGATGTAGAAGGTGCTCTGTCTATTGATGAGTCTAAACAATTCCATACTCTAACATTTATAGATAAAACTAATCGTTCGATTCCAGATGGTTTTGTCGCGATAGCTCCAGAAACTTATGAATGGACGTTTATTGTTAATGGAACAAGTTGCGTCACCGCCAGTAAACTGACTAGTGATGCTGCTGGTCCGCATACAATTAACTATACCATTCCAACTAAGGGCGAAACATTTACTGTTAAGTTAAAAGTTACCAATGCTACTTTGAATAGAGTATCAGAATATAGCAAACAGATTACGTTGGCTCGTCACGTATCAAGCACAAATCCTGTTAAATTGACAGTGTATCGTCATGTTCCAGGAGACAATAATAATTACAATCTACCAGAAATAGGTGCTATCGTAAAGCCTTCTGATGGAGTAATTCATTTAGATTTTAATAGTTCTAGAACAACTGGTAATGCTACATTCATTACTCTATCTTCTACGACGATGGGAAATGCAGGAATAAGTAATTCGTCTACTTGGTTTACTTACGCAAACGTTGGAGTTTCTTTCCAAGAGAATGATTGTACCAAGCAAAATAATGGTAATTCTAGATTGTCTGTTAAGTGGGGCACTAGCGGAACTGCTCCTTCTGGAGTCTTGCGCGCAGATGTTAGATATCAAGGAAATAGCGATATCAAACTTACTCGATTTATTATTTTTAGCGATACTACTGATGCTAACACTATTTGTACTCCTATTTCAGCTGTCGCTCCAATTGACTCACCAGCTGTATTCATTAGTGGCGGTGGTACTCCTTTCGTTTATCGTCCACCACCACCAATCTACGACATTATAGATAATCAACTTTATATAGATGGAATACAGGTAACTGGTATCGGTGCAGGATCTCAGGAACCAATCATTCAAATAACTGATGAACAATTTTAAGGATAACAAATGGTAACTACAGGCATTAAACAAACTACAGATACTGGAAGATTTATCGCTCAGTCGTTTATGGTTCCAACACCAAACGATGTGGCTGGTGCATATGTAACCAAAGTTGACTTATTCTTCAAAGAAAAAGTTGCTCTATCGCAAGTAAAAATATTCCTTGCAGAAGTAGTAAACAATGTTCCAGATACAAATAAAATTGTACCAGGAACAGTGGTGTATGTCAACTCAGGAAACATTACTGTTTCTTCTGGTGGAACTTCTGCGACTACTTTTAATTTTGCCAAACCAATCTTTCTCAGTTCCACCGAACAATACGCTATTTGCGTACAAACACCAGCAAAAGATTTTGTGCTCTGGGGTTCTGCGATAGGAGATATTGATATTGCTTCTGGTAAAAATCTTGGTTCTAATCCTATGGTCGATAAATTGTATTATCGCGAAACTAATGGTTCGTTTTCTGTTGTACAAAATGAATCTATGAAATTTAATTTATATCGAGCCAAATTTGATACAAATGTGACTGGTGCTGCTGTTCTTAGACCAAAACAGAACTATGAATACATTCTAATGAAGTCGTTTCAAACTGGCAAAACTCGTTCGGTAATGCCAACAGGATTAGAAAAGATTTACAAATACTCTGCAACTTCTTCTAATTGGGAATATCTTGGTGATTTTGTTTCTATGCATAGAGTAGCAGATATTGATACTGAGAAATTCTTAGTTGTAGTCGATAATAAATCAGCGACAGAAACAGTTGCAGCTAACGATGTAATTAAAATTATTCGCGAAGAGTATGCTGCAGCCAATACACAAACTGGCGTTAGTGGAAGCACAGTTACATATACTACTAATTTTTCTAAAGTAGAAACTGAATTTCTCGATGGAGAAATTGAAGCTATTAAAGATTATGAATATCATTCATTGCTACCTCGTTTAGATATTGATCTAAAATCTGGAAGCAGTGTTAATTTTTCTGCTAAGGCGACCAAGAAAAATGGCGCCAGTTTTATCAGAGATGAAGTAGAATATACTGTTTCTCCTTCAGCTGAAAAACCATTTTCAGATCAAGCTAGATATTTGCCAAGTAAGTCTAATAAATCATTCTCTAGCAGCGCGTTAGAAATTACAGCTTATATGACCGCGCAGAATGATTTTTGTGCGCCTATCATTAGTCTAGATGCTAGTCGTGCTCTTATGATTACCAACGTCATTAACTCTGATTCAGATATTCTTACCAATCCAGCCAATGAAACCACTGATACTGAATTGACATCTAACGGAAAAGCGGTTGCGAGATATGTCACTAAGACAATAACTCTTGCAGAAGGAATGGATGCAGAGGATATTCGTGTATTTGTTTCTGCTTATAAACCACCTAGAACTAATGTCAGAGTGTATGCTAGATTCCAGAACGCTGAAGATAATAGTAAATCAATTCTAGACACACCTTGGATTAAATTAGAACAGGTTACAAATGAATCTGCTTTTAGTGATTCTAGAAATCCTAATAATTATATTGAATATGAATATAAGTTATCTGATGCAAATAAATCCAATGGTGTATTAACATATAACGATTCTGATGGCAATGATTATCTTGGATATAAACGATATTCTATTAAAATTGTCTTGACTGCAGACGATGAATATGAATTTAATCCTCCAAAAATCACGGATCTAAAAGTTATCGCTCTACAAAAATAATATGTCAAAATCGTTATTAAAAATAGAAGACTCTCCTGACCTATT
>Ga0315909_10006289_pt1 | contig 13436 bp, 17 predicted proteins | sample LakEriMetagenome_11_FD_203527 | JGI IMG/M metagenome (GOLD analysis project Ga0315909, IMG submission 203527) | Freshwater fungal communities from buoy surface, Lake Erie, Ohio, United States - Buoy 2 MA125 | ecosystem: Environmental > Aquatic > Freshwater > Lake | place: USA: Lake Erie, Ohio...
CGATCGCCGCCTGAGTCGTGTTGTATCGGTCAATGTTTTGTTGCGTCCACCCCGCCCGCTTTGCCGTCGCTCCGTTCATTTCGTCGCGAATAACTCGAACCGAATGAGCCGATTGAGTTCCATACCCATGATGGTCGACCCAGCGAACCGTTTTGAATCCCATCGCTCCGAGTTCCTGGGCTTGCAACGTTGTCGCGTATCCATATCGAATCAAATCCGCGATCATGGTCAAAGCAGTTTGTGACGACAGGTCAGCTACTTCGGAAGGATTGCTAGGGTTGTCGACCCAACCCTTGATGTTCCAAATTGCTATGCGCTGTTCTTTCGGTAAGCTTGAATCGTAAGCATCGGAATTTACTTTGCCGTAAATCCCATTGTCGACAGCATACTTAATGATCCCACCGATCGGAACGTTGACCGGAATCGTAACCATCAGCAGGTTGATCGCATCAGCCGCCGCTTGGTCGCTCAAGTTCACGTGCTGGGGTTCGTTCAGCTTTTCAATCATAAGTTCCATGATTTACCCTCGGTGGAATCCAAAAAACCGCCAGCACAAAAAACTCAAGGACTCGCCAAAAAGAAACAGCGTCAAGCACCGGATTCAGGATCGGCGTCATCACGCAATACCGAACATGAAACGGATTTCTGTGATGAACAGAATGATGCTTCGGGCTTTGGAAGATGTACAGACGCTGCATCCAAACAACCAGCCAGCCGTTCTTTCCTTTGCTGTGCGCAAGTGCGTGAATCTGATTTGCCTGACTCAAAAACAGCATCGTAAGCCACCCGTCGCGCAGTGGTTCGAAAGCCAAACAGATCAGCATTGCCGTAAGGCTCGGAACGATCGTCGTATAGTTCCGCTCCCAGTATGAGCCCTTCAAGAAAGCGTACTGGTCCGCATGGTGAAGCTGGTTCGGACCACCGATCAACCGACCGACAAACGAGTCGCTTTGTGTGAGGTAGGTATCCTCCCACCAGTGAAAAAGCCCTGCAATGAAGTCAGCAGCCAGCCATGAGGCAATGATGTGAATCGACACATTCACCATAGCAACACCTTCCGCTTTACGCAGCATTCTTTTTGACTTGAGCTATCGAGATCGCTAGTTCGTGAAACTTCGCGTGTAGCAACTCTCGGTCTTCATCGCATTTCTGCTTTTCAGCCCTTGTCTCAATGGCAAGTTTTTCCAAGTTTTCCTGGGTCTTAGAATTGGCTCGCATTACATAAGTAAACAAAGTCGCGCAAACGGTCCCCAGCGTCCCGACGATCGCTATGGTTGCAGTCATCTGCGCTTCTTGGGAAAGTTGAGCCAAGTAAAAAATCATCGCATTGCCTCGTCGATTCTTGAAAAAAAAAGGTAGCCTTTGTAGGAGTATTGCTTGCCGTGACGCTCGATAACAAATTGAGGCCACGGCCCCTTGCCTGGATCTTTGCTTGTCGCAACCACCCAGCCGTCAGCCTCGAATTTAGGTTGTTCGTTCTGCTTCCAGTCGTTGCACTCTCGGTTGTCGACGCCGAACAAAACAATTTCGCGGCGTAGCTTTTCGTGCGAATGATTGCTGCATGTCAACAAAACAACTGTCACTAAAATCCGCAGTAATTGTTCGGTCATCATCAAGGCTCCCTAGTTACCGTTTGCAAATCGATCCAGTCGAATCATCGGCTTAACCAGCAGACGGACCAGCTTATCCAAGAACACGCGACCAAGGACCAACGGCGATATCGCAAGCATCAAGACCAGCCACAGCACTGACGCAAGCGAACGCGCCATCTCCAACGGTTGGCTTGTGTTGCTCGGCAGCGAAGAACGAAGTGGTCGTTGCCCACCGCCAAACTCGCCGTCAATCGGTTGACCGTCACGACCGATATTCAACCAGTTCCAGAAAAATTTCTCAGACATTGATTGCGTTCCTGCGGGTTAAGGGTTTGGACATTTACCGTCGACGCACAATCCGCGAATCACGGCTTTCAAGCACTCCTTGTACTCTTCAACCGTCTGCGGGTTGGCTTTACCAATCTCCTTGTCGATCGGAATGCGCCAAACGTTCAGCCAGTCTCTCTTGCGGCTCATTGGCTCTCGCATTCCAAAACACGTTTCGATTGTGCTGGTCACTAAGCCTTTCGCATCGGGAAGATATGTCGGGAGTTTCGGGAGCAAGTTGATGAGCGAACTGGCAAGCAGCGAAGTTGTAGATGCGTCCTGCAAGGTGTCTACCGCCGCCCTGGAAGTCAGGCGAATCGATTCGTAGCTTGGCGTTGGATTTGGACTCGGGTTGATCGGTCCTGGCGTTGGCGGTGGCGTAGGTGGTGGTGTTGGTGCGATCGATCCGGTAACGTTGATTTCATGCCAACTGTAAGCGATCTCGGCTTGCTTGTTCGCAACGATCAGACCGAACTGGTATTTGCCTGGAGTCGGAATGGAAAAAAATATGTTTGAACCGCACGATGCCGAGGCAGACTTTAGCTCGTCGGGGATGATCCAAACCTTGTTGTCGCCAGTGGCATCCTCGTGAGACAAAAACACAAGCGTTCCCGCCAAAGCTGTCGACGGACCCTTGATTGACGCTTTGAGGTCTTGCCCAAAAACTGGGATTGCAAGCAAAAGGAAAAGTATCAGGGGTCGCATGGTATGCCTTATTGGTTTGGGGTGGTCTATAGAGAAGCGACGCCCGAGCGCCGCTCCGTAGTTCGTTTGCGCAGTTCTAGTCTTAGAACTAGGTCCCTGGTTGCGGCGCTGGTTGTTGCTTCTTTTTGCGGTTCTCAATGATCATCTTGACCAACTCGAGAATCAACGGAATGAACACTTCCCAGCCTTGCGTGCCAACCGCAGGTCCAGACTGGATAGAGACTTCTCGCTCACCGCACTTCGTCTCGATCGCACAGAGGACGCTTTCAAGTTCCTCGCGGCCCAACTCGGGGTCGATATCGAGTCCTTCCAGACTCTCACTCATTGCCGCATAGCCGACACAAGCGATGCCGGATTGCGGGGTCGCGAACTTTGCAATCAAGCATCCGAGCAGCCACATTGCTTGCAGGAGAGTCTTCGCCGACGGTCCATTACGGACATCGGCAACCAATTCGAGCAAGCACGATACGCTTACTTCGCCATCAAACTTGCTTTCGCACTGATTTGACATAACAAAACACCTTTCAAAAATGGTACAGACTAAACAAAACTGAGTTGATCGTTGACGAGTGCGGCAATGATGTCTTGGGTCTTCGGGACGCCCATGCCCCAGAACGGATCGAATCCAGGCTCACCCATATCCTGAGTGTGCTTCGCCAGAAACGCTCGAACGGCTTCCACCCCGGTAAACTCTGCTGCGCCTTCGCGTCGCATCAACTCAACAATCAAAGCAAACAATCCCGCCGCGAACGGAGTTGCCATGCTCGTTCCCGACATACCTCGAAAACCACTTGCGTTGTTGTTGTCACAAGACACGATATCTTGTCCTGGACAGCACATATCGAGCTCGCGCCCACCAGACGAAAACGAAGCTCTTTGACCGTCTTTTCGATACGCACCAATGCAAAGCGACTCGGAGTACTTTGCTGGGTAGCCAATTGTGTTTTGCCTTCCGTTGAAGCCTGAGTTGCCAGCAGCAGAGATCGTGATAACCCCTTTGCTCCAAGCGTACTCCAAGGACTTTCGAGTCGGCTCGTAAGGACTGCTTGAGCCGAGCGACAAGGAAAGAATATCTGCTCCATTGTCTACTGCGTCGCGTATTCCGTTGGCTATTCCATCGGAGGATCCTCGTCCGTCGTTCGAAAGCACTTTGATTGCCATCAGCGACGCACCAGGAGCGACCCCGATTCCACCCCTTCCCAGTGCAGTGCCCGCGCAATGATTTCCGTGGCCGTTGCCATCTCTTACGCTTTCGCCTCGAATAAACGACTTGGAGTAAACAGGCTCGGGAAGCAAATCGTGTGGACTGTATCCGGTATCCAGAACCGCCAAACGAACCTTTCCAGTGACCCGCTTCCAGATCGGCTCGAACGTCGCTTTTGGTAGATGCCACAGATCGCCAGGAACAGCGAAAGTTCCAACGTCGGAAACCAAGTCTGGCGGCAAATATACTGGTGGTGAATCCATCACTTGACCCCGAGCTCACTTTGAAGGAAAAAACGGGGGGTAGGCAAATCGCCTGACCCCCATCCAAACAACTCAACTGCTTAGAGCAATTGAGCGCAAGCCCACCAATCGATGTACAACTGGTGAGCAGCCGTAGCTTCAAAGTTGATCGCAGCACAGAAGTTCATGTACAGACTCGGCCACGGAGTAGCGCCGGTGATCGCAGAATTGATCCTCGCGGTAGCAACTTCTTCCCCGTTCATCCAAATCGAACACTGCTTGCGAGCTGCGTGGTAACGGAAACCTGCCTTGATGTAGGTGTCAGCCGCCAGCGTCAGGACGCTTGCCCGAGTCCCTGGAGTACCACTGACACGATTGTACGAAAAGCTCATTGCCGAGCCTTGCGTCCCAATGCGAGTGAACCCCAAGAAGTTGTTGGAAGCCAAGGCACCAGCATCAGTGAATACACCGCTATCGGCGCACGCCCCAGTACCGGCCAAGCCGATAAAGATGTCACTGCAAGACCCCGTAATGGCAGAAACCTTGAAGCGACACTCAAAAGCCAATTCCTGCATCCTTGCGGGATTGACGTGAAACGGCGTCATCGTTCCACTCCCAGCCTGAAGGATGGCAATGTCGTTGGCGGTTGTGTCCGATTGCATCACGATGACGCCAGGACCGTTTTCGCTAACAGACGGCGTTGTCGAAGGAACAGCCGCAGCCGTTGGGACGACCGTTGCGTCATTGTAGGCAAGGTAGGAGTTGCCGTTCGACTGGAAGTACGTGGTCGCCGTAGCCAGTGGGGAAACAGCACCGAAGTTTTCGAAATCGTCAAAAAGACCACGCACCTCGTTTCCGCTCGCTTGGTCAGGGAACACACCACCAACAGGCGGCGCAAAACCCCTCCAAAGTTTCGGAGACAAAAGACGCTGATCCAACTCTACGTATTGAGTTTGCATACCAAAAAACCCTTCAAAAGCCAAAGTCTACCCGAGGTAAAGCCGGGTCTTGAAAAAAACTGGCGGCGCAATTTAACGTCTCGCCGCCACAGACGCTTGCCAACGACTGACATCATGTCAGCCAGTCGTGTTAGGCGGTTTCGGTCACAGTCTGAGTGCAATAGCCACGGAAGTTTGCGCGACGATTGAAACAGACCATTTGAAGCGAGTCATCCATGCAGCGAACGCGAACGTTGCTCATCTCTGGGTGCTGGAATGCCTTCCTCTTGCGCATCTGCCGACCTGCGGCGTAGTACGCTTTGAAAGTCGACCAGTTGACCCCGAGGACGATCCCGTCAGTTCGAGCATTGACGCTCTCGCTGCTGGTCCAAGCTGGAACCCAGTTCAACGGCACGCCACGGATGTAAACCTGACCGCTGCGAGCAGCCATGTCGTCGCCAATGTTGTCGTTTCCAAGCTGAAGCATTCGCCGACCAGCCGCCAAGACGCTGTAAGTCGTCAAAAGCTCCCAGTCGCTTCGCTTCTGATCAACGATGTCTGGTCGCTGAACAGGTGGCTCGAACGAACACTTATCCATCGAGCTGATCGTCTTTTCGACAAAATCGGCTCGAGTGATCGACGTGTAAGGGAACGTTCGGTTGCGCCATTGCGGATACTGGGTACACGAAATGCCACCAACGCCGACGCTTGACCATCCAACAGGCTCGGCTCCATTGAAGCCTTCAGTCGCGTTGTTCTCAGTCACGCTGTCGCTCGTGGAGGTGATCCACCAAAGCAACGACGAAACAATATTGGGGGTCTGAGTAGGACTCGATGGACCAGGACCGAACACCAAGTCTTCCATGCCAGTGTAGAACGACGTCATGAGGTCGCGTTCTTGATCCTCGATGTAGTCGTAAATCTGCCGACCGCCAGTGCGGAAGATCTCTTCGTCGATGTCGTAGTGGTAGTTGTTCGTGGTCAACGCCCACTTCAATTCACCTTGGTCGAGCGTGTTGACTCGAGTCGAAGAATCTCGGTGGTACAGACCAACAGACTGGAAGTTGTCTTGATATCCGACCTTTACCTTCCACCTGCACTCCGACGTGCTCATCGTGTCCTTCTTCAGATTTCCTGAAAAAAGACGCGATGCGTAATGGTACTTCTGCAACGTCAAAGACAAATCCTGCGCTGCAAGTCGGTCTTCACCCGCAAACTTCTGGTGGATGCTGTTTACAAAATCGTCAATCTGTTCAATGGACAAAGCCATGTTACGGCTCCTTTATTGTTTAAGCTCGTTCGAGTTCCCTGTAGAGGCGATCAGCCGCTTCCCGAGGGTCTTCACTCGGAGGTTGAGGCTTCGTTGGACTTCCGCCCAAACGCATACCGCTCTGCCTGGAAATCTTTTGTGTATGTTGTTTCAAACGCTTCTTCCCGATTTCGTCCGCGAAAACCATACCGGCAACGCGATCGTACAATCGTTCATTTTCTTCCACTGGATAACCAAGCTGTTCCATGCCGATCAAGTGAGCCTTGATGGCAATCCGAAGCTCTTTTCGCCGTTCAAGCTCCTTCTCGGTCTCCTTGCCCGTCTTGCCAAACAAGTCGGCGTGACCAAGCTGATCAACGATGCCGTCGAAACGAGCCTCGTCGTGAGTGATGGTTGCTTGAACGAGATTCGCTTCGAGTCTTTCGAGTCGAGTTTCGTAGTGGTCCCGCATTCGCGAAAACTCATCCACGATCTCGTCGTCGTAAAGATCCTTGCTCAGCGTAACTTCGTACTTGCCGCTATCTTTGGCGACAGGCTTTTGGTCTTCCCGTGAGGCTTCTTGCTTGCTTGGCTCGTCGTCGGAGAGTGCCTTTCGGCCAGATTCCAACGCTTTTTTGTCAAACAATCGCAAAGCCCGATCCAACTCCTCGCGGCTGGCAAAATCAGACAAGTCAGACTCGTCGATCCCATACGCGGCTACCTCGGCTTTAACGTCGTCAGTGACCCACTCTGGAGCAATTGACTCGTCGCCGGAACCACCCTCGCTTTGGACCGTGTCCTCGGCGGCTTTTCTGCTGGACTTGTTCTCAGCAGCTATTTTTTCGACTTGCGCAGTGTCAGCGATGATTTCGGCGTCCGATTTTCGCTCGGCTTGAGATTCCTCGAACACCTTTTCAGCGTATTCTTTGATTTGTTCGCTGGTCATTTCTTCATTCAGATCATCACTCATCGCCATATCCTCCATCCATATCCCTGAATCCGCGCATACGAAGGAACTCGTTACGTGCGCGACGACTTGTAAATTGAACTTGACCGCTGTCGCGAACAGCAGCTCCCTGGATGCAATGCTGCTTAATCAGTTTGCGAGTTTCGTCCACTTGGCTTTTCATTACCCCGCAACCCTCAGATACCAAGGGGTTGTGCTCGGTGTACGTGTTTGCCGCCATTGCCGGTCGCTCGAGCCAGTCGGCCTTACGAGGCACCAAGCGATCGAGCTCTGCCTCGGACACTTCCTTGCCTTTGTATTTGTGGACGATCTTGCTCATGACCCGACTCCTTGCAACATCGAGTTTCTTTGCTGTGAGTTGATCTGCGGCTGACTACCCATCAAGGTTTGGATCAGCGCATTACTTCTAGCTGCTTCGGTGCCGCCACTGCTGACGTTCTTCCTGATCGTCTCCCTACTCGTGACAGGTGACTGCCTAACCGTGTTCTCGTCTCCACCAAGCATCTCAGCCGGCGCGGCGAACGTGATGAACCGCTTAAACTCAGGTCTGTTTTTCAGTCTGGCAATTTCTTCGACAATGGCTTGCGCATCGATCGAGGCACCCGAGGCTTGGAACATCGGCCAAAGCGGTGCGATCTCGCGGATCACCTGGAACAACTCCTGAAGCTTCTGCTCCGGAGTCTTGAAGATCATTGAGTATGGTTCGATCCTGAACTCGTAGTCGTCAAACTCACCTTGGCGGTAGTCTGGAGTCCAGTCAGAATTTACGTTGATGCCTGTGTTGCCGACTTCCATAGAGGTCTTCAACTCAAGTGTCTCATCCTCCCACATCAGCCTGCCGAGGTCCAAAATGCACTTGGAAGCGAACGAAACCACCGCCATTCGCATGTCAGCTACGTTCTTTGAGACGTTGCCATGGATCAACTCTTCCTGGCCGAGCGTGCTGGCCTGCTGACCAAGACCACCCATAGCCTGAAGATTTCCAGCAAAACGGTCGTATTCCGTTTGAATGAACGTCGCTAGCGCCATGTCGCGCTGATCAACGCCGCCGCTTTGGAACTGCTTGATTGACTCTGGGCTCTTGGCTCGATACCACCCGTTCCGCTCGGCAGTCCTGAGCCTTTCGGCGTCGTCTTCCATCCCTGGCGGGTAGACATTGACCACTCGATTGGCATCCGAGTCAGCTTCCATGCGCCTGTGCAGACGATTCTGAAGATCGTGCATTCCCTTGAGGTTCATCGCGGGAGACGTCGGGATGATGTTGTCGGGGGTTTCGCCGAGCGACAAGAACTTGTACGGACCTGCTTGGGATCCCGTCCATGGTCTTTCGATGAGCGGTTCCATGTCTTGCTGGTCGCAAGGCAAGGTGACAATTGTGTTGTTTTCGGCGATCCAGATGTCCTGGAGCCAGATCATGTCCTTGAGATCGTCGTCCTGAGCACTTCCCCAGTCCGAAGCCATGTCCCGAGTAGCGCCTACCGAATCTTGGTGCTCCCTGTTGGTCGGTCTGAGTTTGTCCTTGACCTTTTTGTCGTACCCAGGTTCGTCCATCACCTTTTCGAAGTCGGCGCGATAGCGATGTCCGCAATATCGCATCTTGCTTAACTCTTTGGCGGTCATATCGAGAATCAAATCGTCAAGCGACACTCGATTGAACCAAGGCTCACCTGGATCAAGCCAAACATCTTCCTCTGACGCGAGAAGTCCGTGAAAGCGAGTGTCCGTGTCACGCATCATGACAACGCCACACCCGAGACAGAAGAACGCATCAAGGACAATCATCCTGAACGTCTCGTCCAGAGCCATGTCGCTAATAAGCTTGGCGAGGTTGACTTCAAAACGCCTTGCGAACGGAAGCATGTCCATTCGTGGAGTCGAAACCAAAACGCTGGGATTGTTCGCAGCCAGAGCGACCGTGTAGATACGTGCCGTCTGGTTCATCAAGTTGACGAGAGTTTTGTTCTCTGCGCCTGATTCGTTGTACCAAGAGCCAACGTAATCCTTGATCAGCCTCTGCCGAACAAGACGAAAAGGCTCCAGAGCATCCCGCGATGAGCGGATTGCCTTGTAAAGCCGATCTCGTTTTTGCTGGTCTCTTAGATCAAACATCTACAGTCGAAATGGTACGGATGATTTTCCGAACGACTCCGACTGGGTTTTATCGCCAGCCTATCGCTTAACTAAGCTTTTTCCAGCTACTTTTTCCCGCTGGATGGGGTCTTCTCGCCTGTGAGCAATGCTTTCGCTTGCGTCAAATATTGAGCCGATTGCGAATACTTTTGTGCGCAGTCCGCATCCTGAGCGTCCATTGATTGCTGAGTCGCTTTCAACGCCGCCTGAGCCAACTTGTCAACCGATTCGCTTAGCAAACTTGACAGAGAGGAGCGATCCCCTCCATGCGTACTCCACGAATGAGTTGAAGTCAGAGCCGACTGCGAAAACTTTAGCGATTTGTCTGCATTCTGGCTAGCCCTTGCTTTGTCAGCAAGCTTGCCAATCGCTGTCAGTGTCTTTTCTGCGAACTCGTCAGCCATTCTTTGCTTCCTCCAGGTATTAACCTGAGATTCCTTGCTTATCGCTTCAAAACGTCGCGTATTGAGTACATCGGACTGCCGATATCGACACTACGTCGTTCCTGGCGTTCCCGCCACAAGTAACTACCATACTCTGGAGTTTGTCCCGTTTCAACATCGCTGTCAATTTTTTTTCCAGGATTATCTGTAGAAAATACCAACCAAGCACCCGCAGCGGAGATTGCTCGATCGCCGTGATTCTTCTCTGTCGCACCTTTGTTCTTGGTCGGAGCGTGGATAATCCTTCCGTTTTCCCACTCGTACTCGCCGCACTCAACGAGCATTTCCTCGGACCTTGGAGTGTACTCTCCACTCTCCATCGCCAACGCAAACTGCTCAAACATATCCGCCTTGTCAGCGTCACGGCACGGGAACCCAGCCTTGCGACTCTTCGTTTGGGATCCGAGTTGATCGACGTCCCGATAGAAAATGTTGCCGTAGTAGCAAACCTCACGCACCTCCTTGGCGAAACCTCCGGAGACACCCGAGTCTTCCCATCCGAGCAAGGCGTTTCGCATCCATAGGCACAATCCGACTACGATGCGAGCAAACGGACGCGGCTCAAGGCCTTTGACCGTGTACTCAAGCACTTGCTCGCCTGTCCGATTGTCAATTCCCGATGCCACGGAGTTCGAGGCGAAGGCACCAACGCCGCCTGACGCGATGTCGCAAGCGATCGTGAATGGACCAAGTGTTGGTCTGTTGTCGATCCCTGGCTTGAACCAAAGCGACAAGGGACCATTCTCGTCGGGGACGAGACCTTTGAGCTCGAGCGTTTCGCTGTCGAACACCGGCTTGCCTCTCCAAACTGGCTTTTTGCAGTGCTCGCGTTTCATTCGGTCCAGCAGGTCCGTGGTGAACACCTTGCCGGCTGACCCCCTGGCGTCCATGTCCAACTCTCGAGCGATGTACCGCGGAGTAGACCCTGGGACCAAGCAATGGGAGTCGTACCAGGGAGATCTCACCTTACCTTCGATCTTGTGTCCCTTCCGCTCGATCGTCCGCAGTTCTCGTTCATGCGACTTGATGTACTTTTCGACTTCCTCTTGCTCGTCAGGGTTGATCGCTTTAACCACCCCATCTTGCTTGACGTAGGCTAATCTGGCGTGCTCTGGGTTGTCCTTCCAGTCGAGGGAATAGACTTTTGGGTTGTCCGTGTCAGTTGCCGACTCGTAAAACACTCCCGTATCGGCACCGAAGGTGGAGCAAAGCACGACGCAATTAGTCACATGCGCAACGCTGGACATGATTTTGTAGTCAATGCCGTTTGCGATGAACTCTTCGGATCCAACTTCGTCGAACGCGAACATTGTGGTCCGACCACCCCGAGCAACGTCACTCGTTGCAGCAAACCCAACCCATATCGAACCCGTAGTTGGCAAAAGAATCGTGTGGTCGTCGATATTCCGCTTGTACCCGTCGAGCATCCACAACGGAAGCTTGTCAAGCATCGTGGATAACTTGTTCATTACCGCGGTTGGATCTTTTGAATCCATCATCTTTTCGTTCCGAGTCACCAAACCCGACGAAAAGCCTTTCTCGAACAAAGCTCGCCTGATCTGCGCCCCGAGGTACACGTATGTCCCGCCTTGCGCTCGGCTTTTGGGGATCGTCACCGACACTGGATGCTCAGTGTCCATCGCCTCTGTGATCGCATCATCGATCGCCGTGATCACCTTTTCTTGGTGATTCCACGGTACAAACGGCTTCATCTTGACCTTGGCTCGCGGCTCATGCACCCACAGAGCGAACGCGAAGAAGAACAGCACATCGGTTTCGCAGGCTTGTAACAACGCGTCGCGAAACCGCTTGTCGGTCAAGGCGCGCTCCCTGCATCGGATTCGCCACTCCAGGTTTTCTACTGGATCTTTTGGTGCTAGGTCGTAGTAAGACATGACTTCGCGTCAGTAAATGGAAAAAGCCGCGAGACAGGAGTCCCGCAGCTTCTTTGGAGATTTGCTCCCGATGAAAGAGCATGCGTAAGTGTACCGAAAGCAAGTCGCATGTCAACTACTTTTATTTTCTTTCTAGCGCCTCTCGCATCCCCATCGTCTTGAGCCGAGCTCGAAGCGTCGATTCCTTGATCTTGTGGGATATCGCCCAGTCCTTGATCGACATCCGCATGCCGTTGTGCTCTACGCCGCAGTTCCCGCAGGACGACGTGTGGCCGCTTTGCAGGTGGTCCAAGCGCACCTCAACCTTGTTTCCGCACAAACACTCGCACAGGAACTTGCGCTTGCCTATAAACGCAACCTCTCTGACGACTGTCAATTCGCCGTATTTTTTTCCGCTTGCAATGACGATCGGTCGCAACTTACTTTCCCTTCGCCTTGGGTTTTGGGGGACTTTTCTTCGTCGAGGAGTTCGCTTTCTTGCAACTCCCACTGCTGTACGCTTTTTTGCCTTTCACTGGCTCGTATCCTTTCCAACATCGATTCTTGTTCACTTGCTCGCTCTTTGCTGAACTGACTGGAATCCCGCCCAAGTTTGCTCGTTTTTAAACGCTTCTTCTCCCCACTCTAAAATCTCTCCGACTTGCCTTGCGGCTACCTGCCATGCAGTCTTAATCGGCTCCGGCAGATCATCGAACGCAGGCATCGGATCACCGCGAAAGTTTTTGTTTCCTGTGCTTGCGGCATAAGAGCGATATGCACTAGCCGCAATTTCTTCCCAACTTGGTCCTACTGTTGCTGTGTCGCTCATTTTGGTTGCTCCTTTTCATCAGCATCCCTTTCTGCGCAAAATCACCTTGCAATAACTTAGCAACATCCACCCCACTTAGCAATACGTCACCAATTAGGCTACCACCCTACTTGACTATATTGGCATTGCGCACTATCATGCCGATGGTGTTTTACCGATGGTTTTTTTCGAAGGAGATATTTCGATGACAGTAGCAGCGTATGTTCGAGTTAGCACAGCTTCGCAGAATGAGGCTGGACAAAAGCAGGAGATCTTGAGGTGGCTTGTTGGCAACGGCATCAACCCCAACATCGTTATTTGGTACATCGACAAGGAGAGTGGCGAAACACTTAAGCGTCCTGAGTTCGAAAGCATGCAGCGGGACATCTTCAACGGCGCAATCAAAACCGTTGTGGTCTACAAGCTCGATCGGCTCTCGAGATCGCTCAAGGATGGTGTTGATACCCTTTGTTCGTGGTGCCAGGGTGGTATCAGGGTGGTTTCAACGTCTCAACAGATCGATTTTACTGGCGCAATGGGACAACTCGTCGCCGCAGTGTTATTCGCAGTTGCGCAGTTCGAAACTGAGACTCGAAGGGAGCGCCAAGCGGCTGGAATCGCCGTTGCGAAGGAAAAAGGCGTTTACCGAGGTCGCATTCGTGGCGCTACCAAGGCTGGCGTTAATCCAGCTCGCGCGGCTGAACTGCGAGCGATGGGTTTGAAACACGCGGAAGTAGCGAAAACCATGGGTATCAGCGTGAGTACCGCGTTCCGATATGCGCAAGATGCTAAACTCGAAGCAGCAGGCAGGTAAGAGCGCACCCCAGGCCCATATAAGGATGCAATCTCGCAAGGTGCCGGAAATCACGGGATTTTTTCCGTGATACTGACAAATAGGCTTACTTTGGCGAAGGTAAGGTGCGAGCAGCCTGCACTGCTTGGTCTCCGTTTTTGTCT
>Ga0315909_10006296_pt1 | contig 13428 bp, 21 predicted proteins | sample LakEriMetagenome_11_FD_203527 | JGI IMG/M metagenome (GOLD analysis project Ga0315909, IMG submission 203527) | Freshwater fungal communities from buoy surface, Lake Erie, Ohio, United States - Buoy 2 MA125 | ecosystem: Environmental > Aquatic > Freshwater > Lake | place: USA: Lake Erie, Ohio...
GAGTTGTTTATAGCGACTTAAGCTAAAATGACCGTAATTTCTTCACTATATTTAATTATAAATAAAGGTTATGCAAGTAAAAGAATCAAAAACAAACACCCACTTCTGGACCAGTATGATCAAATCAAAGGTACGAATTATAGCTGGTGTTATGTTATGTATAGGTGATATTTGGAAAGCAGGTATACTGTTAATTATTGCTGAAGTATTAGGTATTATTGAAGAACTTTAAAAAATAAGTTATGAAAGTAATTGAAATTGATGCTCCAATTGTACCACGTAAAGCATATGTGGTAGACACTGATGAACAAGAATATTTAAACTTCACTGAAGGTATTGAAGTACTTCCAGCCCAATATTATGAAAATGATCCTGGTTGTAAATTCTATTTCAAACAAAGACATGAAGATGGAGAACCAGGATGGCGCGGTGGTGGTTATGAATGCTTTGAAGAAAATGGTGCTAAACGAGCTTTTCATCTAGATTCATTAATTGTACATCCTAGATATTTTAAACGTAAAGCTAAAGCTGAAAAAATACGTACAAGTACAGGTACTGGTAAACGTGGTCGTCCAAAAATGGATCCATCACTTAAGAAAACAGTTGCTGTATATGTTAAAACTGGTGGTAAACGTGGTCGTCCAAAAATGGATCCAACACAGAAAAAATCAATGGTATACGTTAAGACTGGCGGTAAGCGTGGGCGCCCAAGAAAGGACAGTTAATATTTATTGGTATGAAGATTAGAATCAAGGAGGCGCAACAAACGCCACAGGCAATATTTTTAGCTGGACCTGCTGGCGCTGGTAAATCCTTTATATCTAAATCATTACCGCTCTCTAAATTCCAAGTGATAAATGTTGATGATACTTATGAAGAGTTGCTTAAAGCATCTGGATTAGGTATGAAGCAAAAGGATTTTGATCCTGAACAACTATCACAAGCTGCTAAATTAATGGCACAGGCTCAAAAATCAACTAAAGAAAAATACGCTAAAGCACTTGAAAATTTAAACGATATTATCATTGATGGTACAGGTGCGGCGTCTCGTCCTTTACTCAAGAAAAAGGCAGAATTAGAGGCTTTAGGTTATGAAACTATGATGGTGATGATATATGTTTCACCTATAACTTCACTTGATCGTAACGCTAATAGAGAACGCTCATTAATGCCTAGTATTGTTTTAAGAACATGGAGAGATATTAATCAAAATATTGATACTTATAAACAAGCATTTGGTGATAATTTTGTTTTAATAAACAACGATCCAAAAGACGCTGATAAAAGTTTTGATCCACAAGAAATAAAGCGTAGATTTTTTGATACATCTAAAGCCAAAGGTAAACCAAAAACACCTGAGGAAATGGCTAAAGCTAAAGCGGATGTAGAGCAACTTAATAAAGATATAAACTCACAACTACAGAACATTCCTGAATTCACACCAGTAAATGACGCTGTTAGTAAAATAAAGGCATTTATTAAATGATTAAGTTAGTAAATATATTAAAAGAAATAACTAAAGCTCCAGGAGCTGATTGGTATAATTCATTATTTAAAGATTATCCATCAGATTCTAAAAAATCATCTCCTACTATCAAACCAGGAGAATATAAAATTATTTCATCTGAGAAATTTAATAAATTATATGTTGAAGAAAGTTTAAAAAAAGCTTCTTTCGGAACTAAATTTAAAAAAGATATTGTTACTGATATTGACCACTATGGTAAAGGACAATACTGGTGCGCTAGTGAAAATTGTATAGAACATTATAGAGAAAATCCAAATTACATAGATGAGAATGAAGTGATGTTACCAACAGGATTAAAAATAGCAGTTGGTGATCAAGATGCTTTTGACAAATATGAAAAAGAAATTAAATTAAAAGCAGATGGTTTTTATAATCCAGAATTTGATACTGTTGGGTTAGTTTTATTTAGAAAAAAATTATGATAGACTTAAATACAATATTAAACGAGTTAAATGAAGAGGATGAGCAAAAAACTCCTCCTGCTATCTGTTACTATCCAGGTGGATTTAAACCACCACATGAGGGACATTTTGAAGTACTCAAAGATTTAGCTTCACGTCCTTATGTCACTAAAGTGATAGTACTTATTGGGTATAAAACTCGTGATGGTATAACTAAAGAACAAAGTAAACGTATTTGGGATTTATATCTAGCTACATCTCCAATTGCTAAAGCAGTTGTAAGAATAAGTGAAGATCCATCTCCAATTAAAGATATTTTTAGTGCTTTTGATGATAATTTAGAATTAAAAGCATATGTTGCTGGTGCTAAAGATGAAGTAGAAGAACAAAACTATTTTACTCCATTACAAAAAGCATTTAGTACTAGAGTAATGCCTTTATCAATTGAAGAAAAAGTAATAACAAATGATAAACGCTTATCAGGAACTCAAGTGCGTGGTTTAGTAACTCAACTTAAAAAATCAGTACTTGCTTTACGTTCAGTATCTGATAAATCATCAACTGAGTATTCTAAAGCCAGAAATGAATATTTAAACACATATAAAGAACTAGAAGGATGTTTCCCAGAATCTGTAGTACAAAAAGGCGGATTTGAAGACATTCTTAAAATATTAGGAATACCAGTATTAAATGTAGATCAACTTCAAGAAAATCAAGAAGATGGTAATTTAATTATACGTGTACCTTATCGTTTGATTACTAAATTAGAGAACTATCTTAACACAATGTTAGTTCCATTTGAATATTCTCAACAAGCATTTGGTGGACAAGAGCGTCGTATGTTAATTCCTAATTTAGGAGACAATAATGATCAGCGTGAACAAGTACTCAAGTATTTATCTAAACATAATATACCTGTTAATGTAGAAGAAGATTTATTCACTGTTGGTTGGTGGAAAAATAGAATAGAAGAAACATTAACAGAACCAGAAGATAAGACAGATAATATTATAGCTGACTTTATTGATTTTGCAGCTCAGGCTCTTAATTTAGAAAAAGTACCTAAAATTACTTTTAGTGATGATGAAGGTTTAGCCCAAAAAATGCATTCATTAGGAGCTTATCAACCTAAAAATGATGAATTATTAGTAATAAAAGGATCAAGATTAACAGCAGATATATTACGTACATTAGCTCATGAGTTAGTACATCGTAAACAAGCTGAAATGGGACCTTTAAAACCAGAAGATGGTAAAACAGGTTCAGAAATAGAGAATGAAGCTAACGCTGCTGCTGGTGTATTATTAAGACAGTTTGGTAAATACAGACCAGAAATATTTTCAGAAGCAGACGCAACACAAGGTGATTATAAGATATATTGTGATATGGATGGTGTGTTAGTTGATTTTGATAAAGGATATTATAATTTAACAGGTACAGAAGCTAGTTTTGATACTGATCCTAAACAATTTTGGGACCCAATTACTAAAGCAGGTGCGGCGTTTTGGATTAAATTACCATGGATGCCTGATGGAAAACAATTATGGGATTATATTAAACAATACAATCCAGATTTATTATCAGCTCCCTCACGTGAAGAATCATCTAAAATGGGTAAACGTATTTGGGTAAAAAGAGAATTACCTGGTGCTAAACTTATATTATGCTCAGCTGATCGTAAACAAGAATTTGCAACACCAAACTCTATCTTAATTGATGATAGAGCAGATAATATACAACGTTGGAAAGATGCTGGTGGTATAGGAATTGTTCATACATCAGCGGCTGATACAATACAACAATTGAAAGATTTAGGACTATGATTAAATTAACTGATTTATTATTTGAAAATACTTTTAAATTAGCTTCTACTAAGCCACCAAAATCATTTGGTGTACGTAAAGCTATTTATAAAAATAAAGACGGAAAAATAATATCTGTGATCCATAGTGACTATTCTTCAGCTATGAGAACAGGATCTGCTACTAATGGATACTCTTCAGTCTGGGAAGGTGATAATATACTTAACAGTAAAGATTTTAAAGGAGATAACCATGTTAATAAAGCTATAAAATATTTAAGTAAAACATATGGTATTATCCATGATCCTTCTAAATTAGAAAAATATAAAGGATAATTGTTATGAGTGATACAAATTTAAAAAAAGAGTTTTCGAAACGTGATGTACAAAGAATGAGAAACATCATCACAGGTAATGCTGATGGTGCTACTGGTGTACAAGTCGGCTATAGTAAACAACAACAAGATTATCAAGAAGGAGATGTATGGGAGGAAAATGGTAAACAATGGACCATTAAAAACAGTATCAAACAAACTGTCACTAAACATGACAAGTTAAGACAATTAACTATTTTACCTTTATCATGTCCCAACTGCCATAAACCAATGAAAAATAACATATACAATAAGAAAAAGTATATGGTTCATAGTATGTGTAATGATTGTGTTATTGAAATGGAGGCAAAAATTAAACGTGAAGGTAAATGGGATGAATATGAAAAGAAAATGATGAACGCTAATAAAGATGCTATGGTTAATGATTTTGAACAAGCATTTAATGATTATATAATATCACAAAATGACTCATATTTCTCAGAACAAGGTGATATTGAATCATGGAGTGGTGGTAAAATAAATGAAGAAGAAATAAAAAATGTTAAAGAATATATTAAGAAGTTGCGTGAACATCAAATTTAAAAATATTTATCAGCAACACTTAATAATTCGTGCGTAAATGGATAGTAACGTTTGGACAGCAATAATAACAGCAATTACAGTATTAGGCAGTGCACAAGCATTCAGATATTATGAGCGTCGCGCTGTACATAAAGAAAGAGATGAAGATTTTATTCGTCATGACTGTAAAGATCGTATAGCCAAATTAGAGGCTTTACTTGAAGATGCTAAAGATGAAAAAGAAGAAATGCGTACTTTAATATTAAAGTTAACATCTGAAGTAGCAGAATTACGCACCAAAGTTGATTTTTTAACTGCTGAAAACTCTAAGTTAATAAAAGCTCACAAATAATTGCCTATTATTAAGGCTGGATATATTTATGTAGGACAAAATCTACATAATTATGCCATATACTCGTAAAGGAAATTGCGTATACAAAGAAACCGGCAAGAAAATGGGTTGCTCTAAAGACGCAGCCGCCGCTGAAAAATACATGAGCGCATTATACGCCGCTGAAAAAGGAAATCTTAAAGAAGGATTTGAACCAGAAACAATTAATCCTGACCAGCCAGAGTTAGCTGTAGCTATTGAGTTACCTAACCCAACACAAACAATGGCTAATTTTGTCTCTACATTTTTTGCTTCTCGCACACAATCACATATATTCCATTTACAAGTTAAGGGACCAGGTGCGTTTGCTGCTCATACAGCTTTAAATGCCTATTATGATGGTATTATACCATTAATTGATGCTTTAGTTGAGTCGTTTCAAGGCCGCTATGGTATCATCACTGGTTATACTTGTGAAAAACAATGGATTGAAAATCCAAATGACGCTGTTAAATATTTTGAGGCTTTATGCATGTATGTTGAAAAAAATCGTGCTTCTTTACCTCAAGATTCATATATTCAAAACCAAATTGATGCGTTTGTTGAGTTGATTGAATCAACTAAATACAAATTAGTAAATTTACAATAATGAAAATCCGTATAGTTAAAGAAGAGGAGGATTTTACTCCAATAGCTGACCCAAAGGAACCAAAACCTGAAGCTAAACAATTCCAAATACTAGCTTCAATGATCACTAATACTAAAGTTAATGATCAAACTAATATACTTTCAGCTATGAGAGCATTACCTGGTGTGACAATTGTTAATTCACAAGCTGCTACTCCAGGTGCTAACTCAGAAGGACAATTACGCTACAAAACAAATGTCGACATTAAGATTGACACTTCAGCTTTAGAAGGTGATGTAAAAGCAGGTATTAAGAAAATAGTTGAAGATATTAAAAAAATTGAAGGTGTAGTTGAATTTAATATACTACCAAAAGCAAAAGAAACAACTCCATACTAATGAATAAGATACAATTAAAGGAGCATATTGAGAAAATCATTAACTATGTAGGCCAAGAATATAATCATGGTCCTAAGTTAGTTATGAATGAATCTAAAGAACCTGTCTTCATTTCTGAAGGTATGTTCTATCATATTGAAAATAACTTACCGCTTAACGAGTCAATATATCGTCCTCAGTCAATGATGTTTTTAAAATTATTTGTTGAGGCAAGAAACTTATATGATTCTAAGCGTTTAGTATTATGTGAGACTGATCAATACTACTTTGATAATACTGATATTGGTAAATTTGGTGAATATAATGGTATTAAAGTACCATTAGACCTACCTTTGACCGAGGAATTTTTAACAGAAGCATTAGAAGAAGAAAAAAAAGATCCACCAATTGGCAAACCAAAACGTGGTGGTTCTAAAAAATTCTACGTGTATGTTAGAGATAAAGGTAAAGTAAAAAAAGTATCATTTGGAATGGCAGGTGGAGGATTAAGAGCAAAACTCAATAATCCAAAAGCACGCGCTGCTTTTTCTAAACGTCATAATTGCCCTCAGAAAAAAGATAGAACTAAAGCTTCATATTGGAGCTGTCGTTTACCTCGTTATGCTAAATTATTAGGTTTCAAAACAACATTTAGTGGATACTGGTAAACAAAAAATAAAATGGCACGTAGAAAACCAAAACCAAAACCAAGAAGAAGCAGAAGATCAGGAATTAAAAGTCTTGCTCTAGCGAAAGCTAATCATGAAATTTTAAAACAATTTAAATAATAAATAAAATGTATCGTATTCAACTCGACCCAGGACCTTGGGCTCAATATGTAAAAAGAGCTGATAATATAAATTTACCACTTCATGAAGTAAGTAAGAAATACATGATGGAGTCTAACTTATATGCTACTCAATTATTTGAAGCATTACAGCAACAACAACAAAGTCAACAAAGTGCTGTAGCGGCGGGTGCTGGTATAGGATCTCCAACAATCGCTCCAACATCAACTCCAACACCAACCCCAACCACAGCTCCAACAGCAACTCCAACCCCAACACCAACACCAACCCCAACACCTACACCAACAACAACTTAATATGAGTCGACCTTATATAGACTTAGTTATGACAGATGAGTATGTAATTAGGGAATTTGATGAAAACATTGACCCTATAGAACTAATGTGGCATCGAGATGATGAAAATAGGTTGGTTGAAGCTATAGAATATACAGACTGGTTAATACAACTTGACAACCAATTGCCAGTGTCTATGACCCAACCAATATTTATACCACGTCATATGTGGCATAGAACAATAAAAGGTACAGGTAAATTAAAGATAAAAATATATAAATCATGAAAAAATCTGAATTAAAACAATTAATCAGAGAAGCAATTGAAGAAGTAAAACCTAAAGTTGATGAAGCTAAGGAAGACTTCGCTCCTGAAGTTGATGAAATTGGCTCATTTTGGGTAGTAGAAAAACCATCTACTAGCGCTACTTTAGACGATATTTGCTTTGAATGTGAAAATATCGCTTACTTAATTAACCAAGTTCGTGGTGGTTTAAGTGAAAAAGATATCAAAGGTGTATTCTTTAAAGAAGCTAAAGCTAAAAAATTAGCAGAAAAATTGTTAGCTGATCGTGATAAGAAAAAAGACGAAGTGAAACAAGCCGCTGAAGCTTACAAGAAAATGAAAGAAGAAACTTTAGCTAAAGTACAAGAGTACATGAAAAATAAAAAAGCTACTAAAGATGTAGTTGATGAGCTAAAAGATTTAACTGATAAATAATGAAACGCTCTGAGTTAAAAAATATAATTAAAGAGTTAGCCGAAGAAGAGATTGGTCAAACAGTGACTGATCCTGAAACTGGTGTAAAAACTACTTTAAAAAGTATTAATCCTGAAACAGGACGTCGTGAGTGGGAGGTGAAATATGATGTTGACCCTAAATTTTTATATAATAAACTTAATGATTTAGTTCAATATTTAGATAAAGCTGAAAAAGGATCTGAATTAGCTCAATTTAGAGATATTCTTAAGAATTTAAAAAATAGAACAGCTAGAATAATCCCAAAATGATTAAACTAACAGACATACTAGTTGAATCTCTTCTTGAAGAGAAAAAAGATCGTTGTCATCGTATAGCTGATAGACGTTATGATAAACCATCTGCTTACAAATCAGGTGCTATTGTACGTTGTCGTCAAGGTAAAATTTGGAAAAAATTAAAAGAAGACGAATCATTACATAAATGGTTTAAACGTTCTGGTCCTAAAGGTAAAGAAACTGGTTGGGTAGATTGTAATGCTCCTGATGGAAAAGGAGGATATAAAGCATGCGGAAGAAAAGAAGGTGAAAAACGAGCTAAATACCCATCATGTCGACCAACACCTGCTGGATGTAAGAAAAAAGGTAAAGGTAAAACTTGGGGAAAAACAAAATAAAATGAGAATTAGAATAAAAGAAGCTGAACCACAATTAGATCCCAAATCAAAGGAAGTACTTGATGATTTGAAAGGCCAAATGAGTGCTCTTATGGGAGGTATTGAAGATGAATTAGAAGATGCTTCTAAAGAACAAAAAGAAGGTGCATTAACTGTAGCTAGTATTGCTTTAGCAACACCAGCTATTTTAGGTTTAATAGCTCGTTTTGGTAAAGCCGCTACAAGTATTGTTAAAAGAGTGATGGGAAAAAAACCAACTGAACAAGGAGATCTTGAAAAATATTTCCAACAGATGGGACGTATAGCAGATGAATTACATCATCTATATATGAAACCGCTTGAATTAGTTGTTAAACGTTTTGTTAAAGATCCAATTAAATCTAAAAAAGTAGCTAATTTTATATTCCATGTTATTGTGGGTATAATGTTATTAGCTTCTGGAGTGACAGCTATTAAAGCAATACAATCAAAAGAATTATCATTAGCTACACTTGAAACAGCGTTAACCGCTATTAAAGGTGGAGAAATTAAAGATTATATAACTAAATTATTAGCATAATGCAAGACAATTTTAACATACATAGCTGGAAATTAAAACAAGCTATAAACGAATTAGAACAAAAACAATGTCCTGACTGTGGATGTAAAATGGAAGGTACAATGTGTAATGAATGTGGTTACATGGAAGAAGGTGCCACATTTACTGGTAAACATGATGACAATCCTAAATTAAAAGGTGGTCAAAAAGATTTACCTGATGAAGTACAAGCTAAAATTGTAGCTAAAGAAGGTGAAGATCATGAAGTATCAATGGCTCAAGCTAGTTTAAAAGCTATTATTAGTTCAGCATCACAACTTATGGCTAAATTAGGAGATAATGAACGTAACATCCCAGGTTGGATTCAAGACCATATCACTAACGCTGAAAATTATATCGAACAAGCAAACCAAGGTTTCCATGAGTTAGAACCAGCTGTTAAAGATATGGATATGGATACTATGGATACGGTAGCTGAAGAAGTGAGTAAAGATATAAAAGAAAAAGCTAAAAACGCTTTAGCTGTTCATTTACGTTCAGCTATGGAAGATGGAAATAAAGAAGGTATTGAGCAAATTAAAGATGCTAGAAATAAAATCAACTCAGCTAAATCAGTAGAAGAATTATCCAACATATTAGGTGAGTTTGGATACGAAGATGATGAAATTAAAGACATTTTAGGTTAATAAACTATGAAGAAAATTAAAATCATAAGATCAAGACCATTAAAAGAAGAGGAAGAAGTAATTGATCAACAACCCCAAGACACTGCTCCTGAAGAAGTTGAAATTACTTATGAATCTAATCCTTTAGAGTTTATGTTAATGAAATATCCAACATTAACTAAAACTTTAACTGATTTATTAACTGATGATTTTAGAAACTATATTATTGGTGTTTATATTATGGCACCAAAACCAACTATATTTAAAATAGTTTTACATAACAATCGCTCATTTCATTTAATTTATATGGGTGATGACAAATATGAAGCTAAAGTTAGTGGTAAAAAATATTGGTTACCTAGTATAGGTGAATTTGAAAGAGCTACTATTTCTATAGCTGAATTACTAATGATGGGTACTCCTCCAACAACTCAAGGACCAGAAACTGAAATGGCTTCTACTCCTGAAGAAGAAACACCTGAAGCAGAAGAAACTGGAGGTGAAGAAGAAGGAGCACCTGAAGAATTAGCTGAATCTAAAAAATTAGGTATTAAGTTAATTAAAGAAGCATCAAATTTAGATTCTAATACATTACGAAAACCATCTCCAGATAAACAAAGTGATAGAGGACAAGTTTTATTAAATAAAATAAACACTAAAAATTCATTAACTACTGTTGATGGTGATGATATTGTTATTAACGCTAAAAAAAGTTCTGAATTTGTAGATGCTCTTAAATCAAAAGATTATAAAACAGCTGCTACTACACCATTTTATGATACTAAAGGAGCTACTTATAGACTTTCTAAATTAGCTAAAACAGCTGATTTTGGAGGTGGTAAAGGTTCTGGTGGTGGTGCTGAACAAACAGCTGTGCAAGAATCTGCTCAATGTTTAGTTAATGCTATCCGTTATAATAAAGGATCAGAAATAACTGAAAAGGATTTAAATGATAGAAACTATGCTAGAGCAGCTAAACGTATCGAAACAACATCATCATTAGATGAAATGATTTCCTTTTTAAATGAAAATCCAGATTGGGTAACAACAACTGTTAGTACAGCTAATGCTTTAGCTAAAGATTTTCCTGGTAATTTTAAATTTTATAGAGGAAAAGGTATAGCCACAGATATTGATAGAGCTGCTAAATCTAGCCTAAAAACAGTTATAGGAAATGTTAATGTAAATAAATGGAATCCTGCTGATATATGGATGGCATCAAATGAATTAGATATAAGTGACATACCAACTGATAAAGGAATACGTGAGTTAAATAAATGGATGAAAGCTAAATATAACAATAAACAATTAATTGGTGTATCACTTAAAAAATGTTCTAATTGTGGATGGAAGGCTTATAATTTAACAAACGTTAAAAGAACAGAAAAGTTTGAAAGTGTTGAACCAAAAGATAAAGATTTTTTCAAAACAAAAGATATATATATTAATTTCACTGGTGGTAAAATTCAATTTAGAAACTTTGGTGATGTGACTAGCTGGCAAGGTGAAATAAAATCTAAAGAAGCTGCTGGAGGAAAAATAGGAGGAAGAGCAATAAGTAACGCAATGATGCTAGCTGGAAATAATCAGGAATTTCTTCCAGAACAAACAGATGTATTAGACTTTTGTGAAAACCCTGATAAAAACATTATAAAGAATTTATATGATAAGTATAAAAATATGTCCTTAGTTAAAGGAAAAATAGGAGAAAAAGAATTTTCTAAAACATTTTTAGCTGCTCCTTTAGGTAATAGAACTAGTAATTATATGAATATTGAATTATTATATCAATTAAGTATTAATGATGAAGCAGGAAGAGATAAATTTATTCAAAATATAATAGCTTACAGTAAATCTGAAAGTAACATATCATCAGTATTTATTAAAGTATCATAACATATAGAACAGATTCAAAAAATAGTGTGAACCATGATGGTGGAAGAATTGGTTTTCAATTAGTTTAAATATTTATAACTGCAAATTGATTGACCTTAACTTTATTTATATATTTATTACTGATTAAATTAAAAAAATGAAAAAACAAATTAACGAAATCCGCAGAATGCAGCAATTAGCTGGCTTAATCACTGAAAGTGAATATCAAGAATCATTAATGAATGAAAATGACAACTCTAAAGCTGAAACATTAAAAACATTATTTAATGATTATGTTGAAAGAGACACTTTAAATTCAGTACTTAAAAAATTGAATTTTCAATCAACAGAAGAATTTGAGAAAGTTTGGGAAGATGCTGGATTAGAAGTTGATGTTTTTTCAACAGATAATAAAGGAAATGCTATATACACAATATGGAGTGATAGTTATGAAGCTCCAGGGGACGCTATTGAATTTATTAATAATAAATTTGATAAAATTATACCTGATGAATTATATGATGGTGATAATTAAGTTTAGAAGGTATAAGTATTGAAATTATATAATATATAGAACAGATTCATTGCCTGTTCGCTCGTAAGAGATAAAATAATTGGAGTAGTGGCCCACCAAAAAGGTGGGCTTTTTGCTTGCCTGCGCAAGATAAAGATTATATATTTAAACCTAATGAATATATTTTACATAGACTCTGACCCAACAATCGCAGCTAAGGAAATGGTAGATGACCATATCCGTAAAATGCAAATTGAATCAGCTCAAATGTTATGTACAACATTTTGGCATTATGGTTTTGAAGCACCATATAAAAAAGCTCATTACAACCATCCATCAACTAAATGGGTTCGTGAATCAATCCATCATTTTGATTGGTTGTTGACTCATGGATTGGTTATTTGTGATGAATTTGCTTTACGTTATGGTAAACAACATGCTACTAAAAATGTATTATTGTGGATTAGAGATAATAAAGATATGTTGTATGGTAAAATACCTACAATACCATTTGTACCTCCACCTCAATGTATGCCTGATGAGTATAAGAAAGAAGATACAATAGAAGCCTATAGAGAATTTTATATTAAAGATAAGATTGGAATTAAAAAATTAAACTATAATAAATTAAATAATATACCAAAATGGATAAGCGAATCGTTATTGTTGGAGCAGGCGTAGCTGGTATCAACGCTGCTACTAAACTAGTAGACAATGGATACCCAGGAAAACTAATTACTATTATTGATAAAGGAAACGATCCTATTAATCGTTTACCTGAGGAAGTAATGACAGGTATGCTTGGTGCTGGTGGTTGGAGTGATGGTAAATTGACTTATCATACTGCGATTGGAGGACAATTATCTAAGTATTGTGGTGAGGAAAAAGCTATGGAATTGATGAAACAAGTAGTAGATAACTTTACTCGTTTCCATCCAAAACCAGAAGAAATCTTTATGTCTGATCCACAGGAAGAACCTGAATTTATTAAACCATATTTTGGTTTGAGAATGTTTCCTGTATGGCATATTGGAAGTAATTTCTTACATGAAATTGCTAAAACATGGTATCAATATTTGTTAGATAAAGGTGTTCATTTCATGTGGAACACTGAAGTGAGAAAAATATACTTTGAAGAAAATGGTCTTTTATATCAAAAATCAACTGAAACAACACCAAGAGTAAAACAATATGATGAACTAATTTTTGCAGTAGGTAAATCAGGTATTGACTTTGCTCAACAATTAGCTGATGATTATAAATTACCTAACGAACCTAAATCAGTACAAATTGGTGTTCGATTTGAAGCACCACAAAAATATTTCCAAAAATTAATTGATGTATCTTATGACTTCAAATTATATCAAAAATTTGATAATGTTAGTTTACGTTCATTTTGTACTAACAATAACGCT
>Ga0315909_10006299_pt1 | contig 13427 bp, 19 predicted proteins | sample LakEriMetagenome_11_FD_203527 | JGI IMG/M metagenome (GOLD analysis project Ga0315909, IMG submission 203527) | Freshwater fungal communities from buoy surface, Lake Erie, Ohio, United States - Buoy 2 MA125 | ecosystem: Environmental > Aquatic > Freshwater > Lake | place: USA: Lake Erie, Ohio...
GCAACATACTACGCGGCACCAAATCGTTCGTATCCCCGCCAGCCTGAAACTTCTTAACTCGCGGCTTAGGCGGTAACGGCAAACGGGGCTTTTTGATAGCAGATGCGCCAAAACGCGGCATCTTCTTCTTAAACATCCCAGCCGTGTATTTAGGGATACGATCCATTTTTAGCACTTCCCGCCCATCATCATCTTGACGATCTTGCCCTTGGTCTTGCCCTTCTTGGCAATACCGTCAGCGCGGCTAGAAGCAGAGCCACCCTTGGAGTAGCCCATACCGCCCATTCGCATGTTCTTCATGCCTTTCATTTCGGCCTCTTCGTGCCGAACCATGGACTTCGGAGCACCCTTCTTTTTCATGAAGGACACTTCTTTACGCATCATTGCCTTTGACTCTTTCATTTCAATTCGCTCCTAATTTGCAAATCAATAAAAGGCTTAGCAGTTCCAAGCCCTCAACGATTTGTTGATCCGGCTGTTTGGGTCGTTTGCCGTCTTGGCGCTCGTCAATTTCTTCTTCATGCCTGACATACGGGCACAGAATGACTTCTTGCGAGGCCCACCTTCCGGTTGAGGACGCTTCAGCCCCGGCTTACCCGGATTGGCACGGTTATAAGAAGCCCTGCCTTTTGCGTTGAGTCCGCCAGCAGGGTTTTTCCCCTCTTTCCGTTGCCAAGCAGGGGTCTTAGCCATAAATCACCATCGTCGAGATAACGGCTGACGGGACGATGTAGATGCTGGTCTGGAAAAGCAGACCCTCACCGGGCAACAGCACGTAGTCCGGCGCAGTGGAACTTGCCTTGGTGTTCACTGCAATCTTAACCGGGCCGCTTGCCCCACCGTCATAGAACGTCACGGTGCCTGCGCCGCTATCTGGCACGATATAGATCGCTTTTACGCGAGAACGGCCAATAACAAGGCTATTTTGATCCAGCAGGTTGCCAGCAGAAGTGGCAACCTTACTAGCAAGGACATCTGTTTGCATACCCATCCTGAGTCTCCTGTAATGGATGAAGGGGGCTTATCGCCCCCCGTAAAATTACAGAGTCAGGCTGGTATACAGCGGGATGTACTTGGTCGTGGCGCCAATCTTGACCGGGATATAGCCCAATTGGGTGGCACCGACCGTACCCGACAGCACGCTACCCGTGGTCAGCACCGTACTGCCAATCGTGAGCGTGGTGCAAGCCAAAGTGGCAACCGTGCCAATCGTTGCAGAGATGTCGCCAGCAAACCCATTATCGGATACAACTGGGCCGGTAAATCGTGTCTGAGCCATCACAGAACTCCTTTTAAATGTTGGTACTTCAACGCTAGCCTACGTACCGAACTTATGTCTGCTCCAAGTCTTCTAGCACGTTCAGCATACGTTAGGCTAGGATTGTCTACAATAAATTTTATCTTAGCCACAAATTTTGGGTCCGAGTGAAAACGAGCCATTTGCGCCCTAGACAGGGTTTCCCTGTACTCTGGGCTACGATAGTCAAACGTACTGGCCCTTCTACCTAACCGAATACGCTCTCGCGCTTCTTCAGAATGGCTTTTGCCCCGCATAGGCGCTTTAGCAAAGTCTGCAATGTTGTAAACCGTAGGTTCATCGAACCAAGCGGTACCACGCAAAAATTCATTTTCTAACTGATCTAACTCACCGAGATTGGGGCATTCGACTTCTATTGCGCCATAAAATGCTTCAGCACCGTACTTGTTATACGCGTTTTGTAGATGTGGGTTTGTGTGTTTGTCCCACCGAAGAAGCCGAAAATGCTCTTTCAAGCGTTTTTTAACGCGCTGCGATTGTCCGACATAGCACTGCCCAGTCACTTTGTTGACTATTTTATATATACCACAGACATCAATTTTATATGGCATGCACTAGACCATAAGACCTTATTTATGCCATGTCAAGTTATAAATCTAAAGAATCCGTAAACCTCACAACGTGTATCTCTTAGCAAAAAAGAAGGGGGCCGAAGCCCCCTTCCCAAACACGCAAGTGCTTGATTTTTATCAGGACGAACCCGGCGAACCAAACATACCAAGGGGGTCCGACCAGCCGAACGAGTAACGCTCACGGCTCTTATACCGAACGTTCCCGGTATCAAAGTCCCCGTCCATGGAGTTCTGCAACGGCGTACGGACAAAGTGCTTCATGCCGTTCGGAACGTCGGTCGTCAAGAACCAAGCGTTCGTGTCCGTCAGGAAGTGGTTGACCGTATATCCGCCCGGAATCGAACCCATCGCCTTGAGGGCGTTGATGTCGTTGTCAGCGGTCGCAACACGGAGTTCCGTGTCGAGGAGTCGCTTGGCAGTGAACATCAGCGCCGGGGGCACGATGAGTTTGTTGGGCTTTGCCGCGATCAGCAGTCCACGTTCGTCAGTCCAGCCAGCGATCTGAATGACAGCCGCCTCAAGCGAAGTCTCGTTGAGGTCAGAAGCCGTCAGACGGTTGCTGTTGGAGCCGCCCGAAACAAGCGGGTGATCCGCCGCAAACAACGCCTTGCCGTCACCGCCCACGTAGGACGAGGAGAAGCCGTTGTTCAGGACAGATGCCGCCTTGACCTGCTTCGTGTACGCCATAGCACGAGCGAGCGCCTTCGTATAACGCTTGCTGAGCGAGTCGTACAGGTTGTCTTCAACCGCCTCTTCCGTGATGGAGAAGCCGAGAGCAATGGTCTCGTGGTTGTAACGAGCAGTCCACGCTTCCTGTGCGTTGTCATACGCAATCGCAGCACCTTCGGCCTTCACCGGAGCGGCGCTGAAACCAGAAAGTTTGGTCTCCTCTTCAAAGGAACGCTCGGAGGTCTCAGTCTCGTAGATCTCCTTGTGCTCCTCACCATAGGTCTTGTACTCAAGGCCGAACAGGGCGTTCAAACCCGGAAGGAGTTCCTTGAGCAGTTGTGCGCGTGAAATAGCCATGTCTTAGAACTCCCCTATCAAGTGCCGAGTGGGTTGTTGTAAGCGTGACCACCAACGATCAGCGAAACGCTCGTCAGATACGGAGCGTTAAACTTCACGATTACCTCGGGGTAATAGGTGGTACCACTCGATACAAACGCCGTGTCTTCGACGACATCGACGATACGAATCGGCAGCGAACGGGTGGTGGCAACTGAGCCAACTTCCAAACCCTGCTGAGAATCGTTCGTAGTCGTGTTCAACGTGTTGGCAACCAACGCAACGTTAGTACCAATATCGCTGTACACGAAGCCGCTCGTGGTCGAAACCACCAGCGAAGCCGTCACGCCAACAGCCTTGAACAGGGTGTTCGGATCATCCGCCACGTACGCATAAATGTACGTGCCAGACTTCACCGCCGTACCCGAAATCCAAGACTGCGAGTAGGTCGGCTGACCCGTCACAGAGGACACGTAGTTACAGCCCAAAAACACGCCAGCAAAACCGCTAGTCGGCGGCGTTGATGTGGCGGTCGTCACCTTCACGGTGCCGTCAGTGTCAAACTCCAGTGGGTCGCCGTAACCGATGCTTGACGCACCGGAAGCGATACGACGCTGGCGAGTGGCACCGGCAAACACCTGTCCACCGATCAGATTGATCGGCTTCAAGCCATACGGCTTGTCAACAGTAGGATATGCCATTGATCACTCCAAATATAAAAAGTTATTTGCCCTTACCAAACGAGACCGTAGTTTTCCTCTCGGTAAAGAGGGGCATACGCTCATCGTTCAGCCTCATAAAGTTGTTGTCTACAGATTGCACCTGAGCCTTGGCCTGCTCTGCGTAATACGCATCGCGTTGATCCATTAACTCTTTCGGTGCCTTGCAGAGCAACAACCCGCCGATTTCGATATTTCCCTTAAACCGGGAATTCGGGTCGGCTTGCATCATCAGTTTGGGCTGGTCTTCGGCCTTTACGGGCTCCCAACCTTCCCGAAATTTAGCGGAAGTATTCGATGGGTCAGCAACACCCATAATACTGGTCCGAATCCAGCGGAAAACCCAACCATCTTGCGGCTCCGGTTCAGGGAGCGTCTGAGGGGGTTTCCACGCCATTTTGCGTTGCGTTGATTCTCGATTTTCGAGTTCACGTGCGAGTCTGTTCTCAGCCATTTTAGTTAGTCTCCAGTTTCATAAGTTCTTTTGCGTACTGTTCATTGCTCAGCCCCAATTTCTTGGCGATAGCAACTTGAGTCGGTGTCAGGCGGACCTGACGAGGCGCGGTTCCCCGCGTTACCGGAGCCACTACATTTGCTGGCTTTGTGCGAACAGGTTTTTCAACCTGCCTCGTTTGAGGCTTATCGTCGTCCTCTTCAGCATCCTCAAATGCCTCTGGATAACGCTTCCTCATGGTTTCATCAACTCTACGATAATACTCGTCTGAATTCGGATCAACTCCGCTTCGGACCAGTTTTTCATGCAGGCCAAGGGCAAGGGCGGTCATTTCCTCGTCCTCACCAAACCAAGTATTTTTCTCTTGCCAAGATTTCGCTTTAGGGTCTACCTTTGGCTGAGAAAACTCTTGGGGCACCTGAGCCTGTTGTGCCTGTTCTACTCTACCTTCGTTCTGTTGTAAAGAAGGTTTTACACGAGAGATAGTCTGGATTTTAAGTTTAGCGTCTGTAAGAAGTTCTTGGGCTTCAGCAATCTTTTCCGAATCCCCGGCTTCATAAGCCTGCTTTAAGCGTTCTTTAGCCGAACTAAGGTCAAAATTGGCATACTTCTGGGCTTCCTTAATAAACGCCTGCTCATTCTGACCTAAGCGTTCCCGAAGTTGTTTTGCCTCCTGATCCCGCATTTGGGCGAAACGCAAGGCTTCCTCACGTTCACGTAAAGCCCGTTCTTTTTCCCGGCGCTCGTCGTGCCAAACACGTTTCATCTGGGAGAGGCGCTTTTTTACCTTCTCCGAATACTCATCCAAATCCTCGTTTTCAAGTTCCTCTACTGTACGTTTAGACAGTGGTTTACGGCCCCGATCTTCTTCAGGGGTGTCGTCTTCAATCTTGACCTCAAATTCAGGTTCAGGAGCCGCTTTAACTTCAGCCTCCTGTTCGTCAGGAAATTTAAACTCTTCTCGCTCAATAGCCATGGTTTACTCCTATGCGCGACGGATTCCACGGGGGTCTTGAACCACCGCTTCTACCGTGTCGTCGTTGATGATGCGGAACTCCCTACCGTGGATGACCACGCGGGTGCCCGAGTACGGACGGGTTAGAACAAAGTCGCCTTCCTTGCACCATGGGCCGGTGGGGAAACGTTCCTTGTCTGCATAGCAGAGGTCACCCATCTTGATGACGAAGAGAACGACCGTAGTCTGCTCCTCGGCACGAATGGTGTTGTCAGCCTTGATAATGCCGCCCTCAAACTCTTCCTCTACATGCGGGACTGCACAAAGCAGCCGATAGCCTTTCGGCTCTGGCAGGAGTTTGGCCTTAGCGGCCTCTTCCTGAGTTTTCTCTACGTTGATACTGCTCACTCTTCCTCCATCCTTTTTGCAAGGTCTTTGATGTGGATTACTGCGAGATCAAGACCTTGTAATACCCCGCAGAGTCTTTTGTACTCACCTTCATCAAGTTTGCCCTGAATCAGATTTTCCACGATCAATGTGCGCTCCTCCTTGAGTTTAGTTTCAAGGTACTCCAGAGCGTTTGAATAACCCATTACTCACTCCTTTTTGGCGGCGCCATCCGACGCTGTTGTGCCTGATCTTTAGCCTTGGCGATATCAACGCCAAGTCGGACTCCTTCAGTCTCCATCCGATTCGATTCTTGCGCCTTGTGCTTCTCAATATCCGCACCAAGCCGTGCTGCATCAAGTTGCTGACGACCAGAGATCTCCGCTTCGCGCAACCGAAGTTCATCTTCCTTAGCAGCAGCGTCCATAAGAATCTGCTGTTCTTTAAGTTGGAGTTCTTTCTGCTTAGCCTGCATCTCCATCTGCACCTGCATCTGCTTGGTCTGGGCCTGCATCTGCTTGATCTGGAGGTCCATCTGCTGCAACTGCATGAGCGGATCTTGTGCCTGCTGCGCCATCTGCTGAGCCTGTGCTTCAGCCTGATCCTTCTGAAGAAGTCGTGCAGCGGCAAGGGCACTAACCTGAGCGATTTGAACCTCAAGTTCAGGCTGCAAATCGTACTGCTCGTTGTCGTCTTGCGGCAGCGGAGGAAGCGCCACACCAAGTTGTTTCTCAATATCCCGACGATATTGATAGGCTATGTGCTCCATAATATGCGCCTGAAGAGACGCAGTAATCTGCTGCGCCATCGGATTCTGCCCAATGACAGCCGCCATTTTGGGGTCTTGCCCAAGCGCCATGTGAACCTGAATGTGGGCCTCGTGGTCTTGGTAAATAAACGCCTTGAGCGGCTTGCCCATCATTGCGTCCATGTTTTCAGTCACAGGATCGCGGGGCTTTTGATCATCCGGCATTGGGACAATCTTGTCGGCGTTACGAACACCTAAAACCTCAATCATCTGCCGGTGCAAGTACGGCAGGTTATATAACTGTGGTGCCCCTTGAGCCAACTGCATAACGGCTTGGTACTGCACGACCTTCTGCGACATCGTTGCCGCGTTCGGGTCTGAGACCGGGATAACATCCACATCGTCGTAGTCAGACTTCTTAGCCTTACGGCTACCGACTTCCGGTTCGTACGAATACTCATCCGGGGTGTTGTCACGGATAATGGCAGCGAGAAGTTTGAACTCCTGCTTCATCGCGTAGTACACGCGAGCCTGCACCGCCGACATTACCTTCAAAACGCGCTCTAGGATGGCTAGGGTAGTACCTACCGGCGCTTGGTTCGACATATCGGAGATCTTGAGATCCGACACCGCAGCGAAACGGCGTCCTTCCTCGATGATCTTATCGAGCAGCATCGAAAGAGTTTGCGACGGCTCCTTGTACGGCAAGGGCAGGATGTTGTCCCGCACTGCACCAGAGGGAATATCTACGTCTCGCCATTCGCCGGGAGCGATGGGGGTGTCATCTCCCTTGATACGCAGACCGCGTGATTTGAGACCACCCGGAAGATTGCTAAGAGTTCCTGCATCGACAAGTTGGCGAAGGAGGGAGGTTGCTGCTTTAGAGTGGCCGCCGATAAGGTGGATAAGTCCAAAATAATAGAAGCCAAAGCCGGGGATATATCCGTAATGGACAAAGTGCTGCCGCTTGGATTTGAGTTTGTCATCTTCTCGCCAGTTGCGGCGTATCGCCAGAATTGTCCCCGTCCCCTTCTCAATCGTCACCACGTAGGGTAGTGCGATGCCTGTCTCATTGTTGTCCTTATCGACATCGGGATACCCCGGTAGGTCGATGTTCACGTGCATCTCAAGCAACTGGAACCGATCATCCATGCTGGCTGAGAAGCCTTGATCCTCTGCCTTCTGCTTCTCTACCTCGTCCATCGTGCGAATCGGATCGCCAAGGTCAACATCGCGGTAGAAGCCTGCGTACTGCAGTCTGATCAGTTCGTTCTTGGTCTTACGCATCCGGTGCGTAACACGGTCTGCGGTCTCAAGATTCGCCGCGCCATACGGCACAACGATGTCTTCAGCCGGGATATACACAGCGGTCTGACGATTCAGAGAAGGATCGAAGTACACCTTCTTAAAGGCATTGCCTGCCAAGGCCATGCTGAGCAGCATCCGCTCATGCTCGGGGCGGTACTCCTTCATCACCTCGGTCAACTGATAGTTCATGTCATCGGCAACGCGAATGGCCGAATCTTTCTTATCCGAGGTTTCCTTGCCTACAATCTTAGTCTTGACCGGCCCCATCGCGGGGAAAGTCTCCATGATCGTCTCGGACTGGAACTTAACCGCCGACTCCATCAAGAGAGGGTGGAACACACCGCAGGCACCCGGCCACGGCTCGGTGCGCTCTTCGTAGCGAATGCCCAGAATCTTCAAGCCTTTGACGTACGTATCCAGCCAGTCTTTACGGCTAGAAAGGTCTTGTTCATATTGTCCGATTAAATCCCCCGCCAAACTCTGCAACTCGCCCTCGCTCATAAAGTCCGCAAGGTTAGAGTCAAAGTCCTCGGCACGAGGCTCATCCTTCATCAATTCTATAACGGCCCCGTCTACGCCAATCGATACGCTCTCGGGGTCTTCGATCATAATCTCAATCGGGGCTTCATCAGCAGCGAGGGCTTCAAGACCCATCGGAGCCTGCATTAAACTTTTATCGACGGCCATTTAAATTCTCCTAGTAATACGACTCGCGCCTATGGCTCTTAAACCACTTAGTCGGTGCAGGCTCATCGGTTGGCAGTTGAATAAACCCACCTTGCCGAAAGCGCATCAGCGCCAAAGTAGTTGAGTCCACTAAGTCATCATGGGTGCCAGAGGGAAAGTCATTACACTCCTCCGCAACCTCCCACGCCCAACGTCGGTCAGGCAACCACACAATACCTGAAGAAAACAGGTCCGTCACCGCGTTAACCCGGCTGATCTTGTCCTGTCCCTTGCCCGGCGTGAACTCGCTGACCGGAACTCCCATACGCCTCATTTCCTGATAAAGCGCAGCCCCGTTAGATTTCTTCTCCACAATGAACGTATCAGGGCGCCACTCTTTGTATTCGTTAAGCACCAACTCTTTTAACTCTGGAAACTCCAGCCGCTGTTTGATGCTATTTAAAAGGATTATGTTGTGGTTTTTAGTCTCTTCATTAAAGAAAATGCCCCATGTAGTCAGGGCATTATAGTCTGACCGATTGGTTTTCTCTTGCGCGGCGTCAAGCGCCATTATCATAAACTCACAACTTGGCGGGTCTTCCTTCTCCCATACCTGCCACCATTCCCGTTTAATTAACGCGCCTTCTTCACTTGTCGGCTGCTGCATGTACTGGGCTTGCCAGTACCTCGGATCCATACCGGCTTTTTTAGCCAGCAGTTCGTCAATGCCCCAGAAGTCAGGCCAGAGCGGTTTGTCATTCAAAATGGCAGGGAATTCCACTACTTCCCACTCATCGGCGTCGTCGTTCTTAGTCATGTGGTCAATGATCTTGCCCGTCAGATCCATCTTGCTCCAACGGGTCATCACCACAATAATCGCGCCGCCCGGCATCAGTCGTTGGATCGGACCTGACTGGAACCACTCCCATGCTGGTTCAAAAACATCAGCGCGGCCCTGTTTAGCCTCCTGCTCAGAATGTGGATCATCAATAATAAAGAGGTCGGCACCGCGACCAGCAAGAGCACCGCCCACACCAATAGCGAAATACTCGCCGTTAAAATTTGTACCCCAACGAGAAGCACTTTTACTATCAGCCTGAAGTTCCACGCTAGGAAAAATGTCACGATAGGACTCCGAACCGACCAAGTTACGCACCCGACGACCGAAATTCACCGCCAAATCAGCGGTGTGTGAGGCCATAATGACCTTTTTGTGCGGAAATTTGCCTAAAAACCACGCCGGAGCGAGGTAACTGATCATCTCTGACTTGCCATGGCGGGGGGCGATGTTGACAATCACCCGTTTCTTCTTCCCTTCTGCAATCTCCTCAAAAATCTTGGCAAGACGACGGTGGTGCGGCCCCACTTTGTAGCCCGGATACACGTGATTGATGAAATCTAGGAAAGAATCCTTGCCCAGTTTTTGAGTTATTTGGCTTTGGTAGGTCTTTAGGAGTTCGGCAACGCGCCGTTTCTCCTTTTCGGGCATCTTAGGCAGGGATGCCTTGAGTTTTTGCAGGTTTTCAGGGGAAAGTTGCATCATTTTAGTCGGCTACAAGCGACTTTAGACCAGATTCTTCTGGCCCCCATGCCCCAATTGGGCACTTTTGGTTTGCTAAACGAGTCTTACCCTGTATGACGCAGCCGCATTTCTTGCAAATGCCGAATTTATTGTGTTCGCAGAGGCCACAAGAGGCGAGCCGATCTTCTACCGTACCTGCTCTAGCCAACTTCACGAGGCGGTCCCTCTTCTAATACGCGGTATTCAATGCCTTCCAGCACCGACAAGAGTTCTTTTTCGACTTCTTCAATCGGCTTAACGATATGCGTAGTTTCACTGCGCTTTTTAAAGGCATCTACGCCATCTACTTCGCCCAACTTTGACAGGGCTTGGATGCGGGTTTTGCTGCTATCGGCGTGTTCTACCTCATAAACTAACTTATTAACGACGTACAACTTCAACTCAGACAAGTCATCTACTAACGCGCAGTTGCTCTGCGCCACAAGACCGGCGAGGTACGCCATGGTTTCGTTCGGATACTTGCTGTAATCAAGCCGGGTTTTGGGATTGGCAAGGTGGGCAGTGGCAATTTCTTTAGCCACGCTGATGTCATTCTCGTCTGGGCAAAGTGGGGTGCCGGTTAGGTCGGATATAAGTTTGATAGTTCTTGCCCGCATCTCAATTTCAGCCTCGGGAGTGAGGTCTGGCAGGGCATCAGCCGCGTTAGCAGGCAGAGGGATGTTTTCGTCAATCTCAGGTATGAGGATATCTTGCATGGGCTTTACTGGGGCCAAGTTCCCTAGTCAACACAATATATACGAAGTAAAACAGCATGGTACCAAAAAGACAACCGGGGGGGTGTTATAAACGAGGGGGTGGGGGTCTAGTCAGCCAGATTTTGGAAAAGTGCGTGGTGTTTGTGTGAGTTCAAGTGTAGGTAGGACTGATAGGAGTCCCAACGCTGCAGCGGGGGTCGGGTACCCGTGGGGTCGCCGCCTGGCCGGTTTTGCCCTTCGAGGTCGGCGGGGCGTATCAATTGATACGCTGTCCTAGCCAAAAAAAGTTTATAGGAATACGGAACTATCGGGAACCAGGCCGGTCTAATTCCATGAAGGCGGCGCACTCCGCGCCGACCATGCCAAGAGGGCTAGACCATGAAAAAGATTACACTTGTTATGCTGACCACACGGGCCGCGGATGAAGTCATTGCGACGGACAAGGCAAACGCGGTCATAGAATCGGGCGCATCTGGCACTGCCGATATGCTGCGAGATTACCTGCTAGGCCACGGCCTGAACATGGATGAGGCGCGGTCGTCCAAGATTTTCGAGGATGCTGCAGAGGCCATGCGCGCCGCGTACCGTTCGCAGTACTGCAACCGCGTCCGCAAGATCGGCGGCGAGACGGTCAACATGGAATTGGCGCGCACTGTGATGGATGCGCCGGAGTCGGTGCGCGACGGTTGGGCGAAGGATTCGACCGAAAAGAAAATCTGGGCGGCTGTGCTCGCATTTGGCCGCACCAAATTACAGCGGGTCTGCGATATCCTCTGGCCGAAAACCGCCACGGAAGAAGGCGGCAAGGCGGACAAGACGAAGAAGGCGCCGACACCCGATACCATCCTCGCCAATCTGGACGCTTTCCTAGCGTCGAATCCCGCCCCTGCATTGGTCAAGAATCTTTTTGACCAGATCGCGCACCGATGGCCTAAGTAATCTAGTCCGCATCAATTGATACGCGGCCCCTGCTAGGGAAACCTAGCGGGGGCTTTTTTGCGTCTGGAGGGCGTGGCCGGTTCGGTCTCGCTCCGCGAGACCAGTTCCATCTGTGTGAGGCCAGTTACTGCGAAGCCAGTTCCTACAGAATAGTCTGGTCTACGCCGCCTCAATTTGCGTGAGGTCGGTTTTTCTTGCTCCGGCCTTGCGTAGCAAGGCTACACGAAGAAATTTGGCCTGTCAAACTTTTTTTGAAAATTTTGTTCCAAGGGGTATGTAGCGTTTGTTCCAAAATCGAAAAGTGCTTGGAACAAGATAAGTGCTTGATTCTATTAAGAAAAACACGGTTTTGTTCCAATGTTCCAATGTTCCAAGATAGAAGCAGCGTTTCGGACATGGCAGGGAGCAGCCAGCGTAGAAAATTTTGATTATAAATCTACGCCCCTAAAAATTCTTCATACCCTCCGGCTCCCCTTATTCTCAAAATCGTGGAACATTGGAACAAATCCCCTATTTATTACTTTTTAACTAACTATATATATATCTATTCTACAACTCTACACTTTGCCATTTCCTTACAAATCAAGCACTTGCAAAAACCCCCCTCCCCCAACATTTCCCACACTTTGAAGCATTCGTAAACTTTAAAATTCTGGAACACGTGGAACATTGGAACAAACTTTGTTGCACTTGAGAACTTTTTTTACGACGGATTCCTACGCCTGCACTGCCAGCAATAAAAATAACTCGAGCCAGTCACCGTATCATTTGATACGGTCTTATCCCATCTTTCTACCCCATTCCCTTATCCCTCACTCACTTCCTAGTAAAAAACATCAAAAATCTACAAAAAACCGGGAACTTTCGCCCGTGAGGATTGTCTAAATAGGGTGCAGGGCAAAAACCGTCCTGCGAGACAACCCCACCGTATCAATTGATACGGTAAACGAGAGGTGAACGATATGGTGCGTAAAGATTACAAGTGGCCGAGCACGGGTCGCCGTCGCCGCGAAGCACGAGCGCGTAAGGTAGCCGAACTGCTCTTTTTCGGTTCATGCGTGAACTTAGTGACATTCGGACTGATCGAACTTCTGCCCAATGGCCTATGGCTGCACTTGCTAGCACTGATAGCAGGCACGGTAGGGCTGACTTACCAGATCACCCAAACAACCCGAACCGACCAAACCCGCCGAGCGTATCAAATGATACGGAGCCGAAACTAATGTGGTGCGTGAAGTGTCAAACAGAGCAGGTCGCTGATGGTCGGGTCAAGGCGGGATTCATTACCTGCCTACGTTGTGGCGAGGCTGATGCCAAGCGGGTGAGGTTTACGGTAGCCCCTGCCTACCACAAGGGGCCATACACGGTACACAGCGATAAAACAATGTTGCGTTACATCAGCCGCCCCGGTCGCGGCTCAGATTACTGAGGAGATCAAAACATGACCAGAAAAGACTACGAACTGATGGTAGCGGCACTGACGGCAGTGCGGGCGGAGTCGGCGGGTGACTCCGTGAGTTATGAGGGTATCTGTCGTCAATTGACGACCGTACTCCAGCGGGACAACCCGCGTTTCAGCCGAGACCGATTCCTAGCAGCGTGTGGCGTATCAATTGATACGCAGGAGGTGTGAAGTGAAAGTTAAATTTTATGTCGGAGAGATGCGGTCGGATTACGCCACCATCCACGGACTGACTGAGGAGGTGCATTTTCTGACCAGACTTGACTACGTGGTGACTGCACATGGCGATAGGGAAGTTGCCAACATCGACACCATGCTACGGGCTTCAGACAAGGAGTTCATTCGTTCAGACAGTGACGTTCGGACGTATGTGGCCTTGGACATTTTTAATGAGGTGTGAAGTGAACGAGACAGATTTAAAGATTATTGAACTGCACTACGAGGACGGCATGAAGGAGTCTGAAATTGCTGCATCGCTAGGTCTCCCGACTGCCGTCGTCCATGAGGTGCTGTTTGCCTATGAAGAGGGAGACGGATTGTGAGTGAGTACGACGATAAAGACATTATTAAAGATACTGTCGAGGATCTGACCAGACGTATTAAAGAATCTACAGAAA
>Ga0315909_10006303_pt1 | contig 13415 bp, 12 predicted proteins | sample LakEriMetagenome_11_FD_203527 | JGI IMG/M metagenome (GOLD analysis project Ga0315909, IMG submission 203527) | Freshwater fungal communities from buoy surface, Lake Erie, Ohio, United States - Buoy 2 MA125 | ecosystem: Environmental > Aquatic > Freshwater > Lake | place: USA: Lake Erie, Ohio...
TGGAAATTGGGACGGTGCGCAATCTTATTTTAATGGCAACATCAGTAATTTGCGTGTTATCAAAGGCACTGCACTTTACACAAGTACATTCACACCAAGCACCACGCCACTCACGGCAATCAGCGGCACATCATTGCTGACTTGCGCTGACAACAGGTTTGTTGATGACAGCACAAACAACTTCACCGTTACAGCAAACGGCTCACCAAGCGTTCAACGCTTCAGCCCATTTGCAAATGCAACAGCATACAACCCAGCAGTAACAGGTGGGTCTGGGTACTTTGATGGTAGTGGTGATTATTTAACTGCGGCTAATAATGCTGTTTTTGCTGTAGGCACAGGTAACTTTACAATTGAGGCATGGGTATACCCACAAGCGTTTTCTTCATATCGTGCTGTGTTTGATACAAGAACAACGCTATCAAATGGTGGCATGGATTTTGGTCTTGCTAATTCAAGCGCAGGTGTTTGGGGGCTTTATAAAGGTTCTGCTGTAACTGTTGTTCAATCAAGTACAAACTTAACATTAAACAATTGGCAACATATAGCAGCCGTTAGGTCTGGTTCTACTGTTACTTTGTATTTAAATGGTGTAAGTGTTGGTAGCGCAACAGATGCTCAAAATTTCTCAGAGCAGGGCTGCAATATTGGCAGAACATTTGATGGATATGTTTGGAGTGGATATATATCAAATTTAAGATTTAATAATTCTGCTGTTTACACATCTGCTTTCACGCCACCAACAGCACCCTTGACACCTATACCAAGAACATCATTGTTGCTTTCCACAACCAACGCAGGCATCTTTGATCAATCCATGATGAACAACTTGGAGACTGCTGGTAACGCCGCAGTCTCTACAAGCGTGAAGAAGTATGGCGCGGCATCAATGTATTTTGATGGGACGGGTGATTCGTTATCTTTTCCATCTAACCCATCTGCCGATTTTGGAACGGGCGATTTCACTATTGAATGTTGGTTGTATGTAACATCTACTGCTACTACCTATCAATGTATTTGTCAATTTGGTAATGCGGCTACAACTGCTGGATTTCACATTCTTACTAATACCAATACAATTTGCATAAGAACTAATGGCTCACAACCTTTAACTACTAGTGGAACAATATCCGCTAATACGTGGGCGCATATTGCAATTACTAGGTCATCTGGCACTACAAGAATTTTTATCAATGGAACTACATCTGGTGGTACTTATAGTTGGACTGCAAGTCTTTCATCTGGCGTTACAAGACTAATTGGTGCTGATATATACAGCAATCCAATGACAGGCTACATAGATGATTTTAGGGTCACGAAGGGCGTGGCTCGTTATACCTCGGCGTTCACGGTTCCCGATCAGGCATTTCCCAACGGATAAAGGATAAAAGATGAGCGAGAAGTATCCCGGCGGTTTTGTAACCTACAACCCACCAACACCATCACAGACGTCCGCTACAGGCATCTGGACGCTGTCACAGCAACAGCAGTACCAACAAGCTGGTCTGTGGCCTAACTCGCCTTCACAGGTCAGTCGTTCATTGCGTTTCAGCAGTGCTGACTCTGCTTTTTTGTCTCGTACTCCTGCAAGTGCTACAAACCGCAGAACATGGACATGGAGTGCATGGGTAAAACGTGGCTCTGGGTTTGGTGATCGACAAAACATTTTTGGTGCGTCAACATCAGATTTTAATACTGACACGCACATTGAATTATATGAAGCTAACCAATTGCGGTTAGTTGATTATGTTTCTGCAACAAACATGGAGTTGATTACAACTCAAGTATTTCGTGACCCATCGGCTTGGTATCACTTTGTTGTTGCGGTAGATACAACTCAGGCGACAGCATCTAACAGAGCAAAGATTTATGTGAATGGGTCACAAGTTACCGCATTTACAACTGCAACCTATCCATCACAAAACTACGAAACGCAAATAAATAACACAATATCGCATGGTGTCGGTAGGGCTGGCGCATTTAATGGGCAGTATTTTAATGGCTACATGGCAAACGTACAGTTTGTCGATGGTCAAGCCCTTGATCCAACATCGTTCGGTGAATACAACGTCAACACAGGCGTATGGCAACCACTACAGAAGAACCTGACGTATGGCACGAACGGTTTCCAATTAACCTTTAACGACAACACCAACACCACAGCAACAACGCTAGGTGCTGACTCATCTGGTAACGGAAACAACTGGACGCCATCAAACTTCAGCGTGACCACTGGTGCTGGCAACGACAGCATGGTTGACAGCCCAACATCGTTTGGAACTGATACTGGTTTGGGTGGTGAGGTTCGTGGTAATTACGCTACGCTAAACCCAATCGGTGGCGGTAGTGGAACAATAACAAACGGAAATTTAGATTTATCTACTAGTAACAACATACCAGCAGTTGGCACTTTTGCCATGACTACTGGTAAATGGTATTGGGAAGTAACTAACAACACAGTTGCTAACCCAAGGATTGGTGTTTACAACATTGGGGCGGCAAATCCTGCAAGTCTTGGCGCGACTGCAAATGGTTGGTGTTTATTAAACAGCCCATCTAGGACATTTAACAATGGAAGCGCACCAGCTTATGGGTCATATAGTCCAGTGACCGGAACTGTTGTCATGGTTGCTTATGACGCTGATGCAGGAAAATTGTGGTTTGGTCAAGATGGAACTTGGTTTTCAAGCGGCAATCCTGCGACTGGCGCAAACGCATCAATGACGAGCGTTACTGGAAGCGCAATTGTTCCCGCCCTTGCAAATGGTGCTGGCACAGACACATTTTCTGCCAACTTCGGTCAACGCCCATTTGCCTACACAGCCCCAAGTGGCTTTAAAGCACTTTGCACACAGAACTTGCCAACGCCTACGATTGGGGCGACTACGGCTACGCAAGCGGGTAAGTTTTTTAATCCTGTTTTGTACACGGGTAATGGCGGCACATTATCAGTGTCTGGTGTTGGATTTCAACCTGACTTGGTGTGGCTAAAAGCAAGAAGTGTTGCCTATCAACATGGTTGGTTTGATGCTGTTCGTGGTGCAACAAAAGAGATTTCTTCTAATAGCACTTCAGCAGAAGGAACATTTAGCACAACACTTACATCGTTTGATTCTGATGGTTTTGCATTAGGGTCTAACATCACATATAACAACAACACAAGTACATTTGTTGCATGGAACTGGAAAGCCAACGGCTCTGGCTCAACCAACACAGCAGGCTCTATCACTTCAACAGTAAGCGCAAACACTACGAGTGGGTTTAGTGTGGTGACTTATACGGGTACAGGGGCTAATGCTACTGTGGGTCATGGCTTGGGTGTTGCGCCAAGCATGATTATATTTAAAGACAGAAGCACAACAACAAACTGGATTGTTTACCATGTGAGTGTTGGTAATACAACTGCTTTGGCATTGAACTTAAACAATTCAACCCTCTCACCATCAACCGCATATTTCAACAATACAACGCCAACATCAACTGTTTTTACAATAGGTAACGGCACTACTGTTAACACATCTTCAGAAAACTACGTTGCTTACTGCTTTGCACCCATAGCAGGGTATTCTGCGTTTGGCTCTTACACAGGCAATGGTTCTGCTGATGGGCCGTTTGTGTATTGTGGGTTTAGGCCAGCGTTTATGATGATTAAATTCTCAAGCACTACGGGTGATTGGGCTTTGTGGGATACAAAACGAGCGCCATATAATGCGTTTAGTTATTATTGGCCTACTGCAAATACCAGCAACTCGGAACAATCTAATTCCGCATATTTGCTAGATATTCTAAGCAATGGATTCAAAATACGTGGCATAAATGACGAGACAAATCTTAGCGGACAGACCCTAATTTTTATGGCCTTTGCCGAATCCCCATTTAAATATTCCCTTGCACGATAGGACTCAATATGTACGCATTTGTAAAAAACGGAAACGTAACCCAAGTTGGAGAACTTGTTGTTCTCTCAGCAGGTTTATTTGTTCAACCAACTGGTGACGCATACGACGCATGGGCTTACGAGCACGGTGTTTTCCCCATAGTCGAAGGTGAACAAAAAGACCAACGCTTCTACTGGGTGACCTTTGACCAACACACGTTTGACGTGGACAAGGTTCTGCGCACCTACACCAACACAGCCAAGGCTTTGGAAGACGTCTCAGAGACGCCTGAAGGCGCTACAGAGCCTGTGGTGACCAAAGGTTTGAAGTCACAGTGGATTGCTCAGGTTAAAGCTATAGCAGGCTCTATGCTTGCACCTACTGATTGGATGGTGATCCGCAAGGCAGAACGTAGCGTGGACATACCTGAAACCGTAGCCACAGCACGAGCCGCTATCGTTGCTGAATGCACACGCCTTGAAACAGCAATCACTGCCGCCGCTGACGTGGAGGCTCTCATTGCTGTTGTCCAAGCTCAAAACTGGACTGCGTAATGGAAGCAACCGAGACAAAGCTCGCTGTACACGAAGCCATCTGCACGGAGCGATACAACAGTATTGATCGTTCTTTGCGTGATGGGGACAAGCGCATGACCAAGATTGAATACCTCTTGTATGGGGTGATCGTCTGTGTCCTGTTCGGCCCCGGCGTTGCAGGCGAGCTGGTCAAAAAGGTTTTGGGGATATAGCATGTGGGATTGGGTGGAAGCTATCGTAGCCGCCGCCGCAATCTTTTGCTTTGTGGTATTTTGCTCTTACATAATTGCATGGGCTGGGATATGGTAAATGCGTTGGCTCATTCTGTTACTGCTGTTGGGGCTAGTTGGAGCCGTAGCCAAGAATGGCTGTTACGTCCGAGAGTTCTATGGGATAGGTTACACAATCCACAACCCATCCGAGCGTCATCAGCAAATGATCGCTTGGCTAAAGAACAATGCGCCTTACTGCAAATCAGAAGATTATGTGGTGATTTGGAACAACCTGCCTATGTGGGCTGGTACAGCAGATTCGGCAGAAGCCCGATCTTTAATTTTGCGTGGTTATGAAGAAGCGATTAAACGTGAAAAGAAATGATTCAGCTTCGCAAATGGTTTCCGTTTGTGTTCCCCTCTCCATACGATGTTCGGGCAATAGCTTCGGAGCGTAGGGCGGAACGGTTGGAGTATGAATACAAGCTAGCTGTTGAATATGAAAAGGTAAACAAAGCAGTTGATGCACTTGAGATTGAGTTGTACAACAAACGGGCAAGGCAAAACACGATTGAGTTAGAAATATTTAACAACACAAAACATTTTGACAAATACGTATGACCAAGAAACCGCAAGAACCGATACGGGACACCAAGGAAAAGCTGACGCTGTATGTCACGCTAATGGTAAGCACGACCCTATGTATCTCCGTATTGGCCATGGTAACCGCCTTTATGTTGGGTCTTTGGGCCAAGGAGGTGGACAACGCAGAGATTTTCAAAATGATTTCACCCGCTTTTTCTACTCTTATCGGCGGCATGATTGGGTTCCTGTCTGGTATCAAACTCATGCAGAATGAAGACAAGCCCAAGGAAAAATAATGGCACAGTTTGAACCAGCCTTTGAGCAAATGATGAAAGACGAGGGAGGCTACGTCCTCCACGAAGTGCCCGGCGACACGGGCGGGATGACCTACGCTGGTATCGCTCGTAACAAGAACCCACAGTGGCCCGGCTGGGCGTTGGTCGACAAGAAAGAGTTTGGTGGCTCCTTGACGCCTATGGTGCGTGAGTTTTACCGCACCGAATTCTGGGACAAGATGCGTGGGAACGAGATTGGCAACCAAGACGTAGCCAACACCATCTTCAATTTTGGGGTAAATGCTGGACTAGGCATGGCTGTCAAGCTGGCTCAGTTGGTAATTGGTGCTACGCCAGACGGCGGTATTGGTGCCAAAACCATCGAAAAGCTCAACCAAATTACGGATGGTCAGCGGTTCAAAGAGTCCTATGCCTTGGCAAAAATTGCTCGTTACGTTGAAATTTGCAACAAGAACCCCGTGCAGGTCAAGTTTCTTAAAGGTTGGATCAACCGCACACTGAAAGGCTTGAAATGAGCTTACTAGCCGTTGGATCAATCATTGAAGCTGTTGGCAAGGTTGCAGGCGACTTGATTACCACTGACAAAGAAAAGATGGAGATGGAGATTGAGCAACGTAAGCTTGATCTTGAAGAAAAGCGCATTGACCAAGCTACAGACCTAGCCCAGATTGAGGTCAATAAGATCGAAGCGGCGTCCTCAAGCGTGTTTGTCAGCGGCTGGCGTCCTGCCATAGGTTGGATCGGTGTAGCGGCTATGGGTTACCAGTTCCTGCTCTACCCGCTTTTCCAGTGGTGCTGGAAGTACTTGCAGGCTATGGGCTGGGTTCCCGTGGGCATGGATCCTCCTCCAGTGCTGGAAGCTGACCAGCTTTGGGTTATTTTGTCAGGTATCCTCGGGATCGCTGGCATGAGAAGTTTTGAGAAGACTAAGGGCGTGGCAAGCAAGTAGCCTTGTCACAAGTTAAAAGGCAGATTAAAATGCCACAACGAATCTACGAGGTGAACGCATGACGACCGCAAGTGTTATGACCTATGACAGTTTGGTCGAGAACATCCAGTCCTATCTGGAGCGTAACGACGCCTCTACGCTGGACAAGATTCCTCTGTTTATTATGCTCGCTGAGCAGGTTATTGCCTCTCAGATCAAGTTTTTGGGCAACTTGACGGTTAACACAAGCACAATGACCGCTGGCGCTAATGTCATTGACAAGCCTGCTCGCTGGCACAAAACAGTGTCTATGAACATCACAGTAGCTGGTGAGCGCCAGCCAGTCTTTAACCGTAGGTATGAGTACCTGCGCGAGTACTGGCCTGATCCTGCGTTGACAGAAGTTCCCAAGTTCTACTGCGACTACGACTACACCCATTGGATGGTAGCGCCTACGCCTACCTTGGCTTATGACTTTGAGGTTCTGTACTACGAGCGCGTTCAACCTTTGGACAGCTCTAACCAGACCAATTGGTTTACCATTTACGCCCCTCAAGCACTGCTGTACGGCTCTTTGCTTCAAGCCATGCCTTTCCTCAAGAACGACGACCGCGTGCCTATGTGGCAGGCTCAGTACAAGCTGATCATGGACATTCTGATGGCAGAGGACAAGTTGCGTATTGCAGATCGTCAGGCAATCGCTAACGACAGTTAAGGACTAACATGAGCTACAACTCACCATTCACAGGCAACGTCATTCAACCGACGGACGTTTCTTTTCGTGCCATTACGCTAAGCGCTAACACCCAGCTAGAGTGGCCCATCAACGGAAACGCCACAGACGACTTTGCCGCTCGCATCATGCAGGTTACGGCCACAACTGCTGGCCTTAACCTGTACATGCCTCCTGCTAACCAAAGCTCTGTAGGTAACGACGCGCTGATTCGCAACGTCGGCGCTAACACTTTCACGGTCAAAGACTACGCAGGCACCAATACGATCATCTCTGTTGCCGCCGGCGAGTCTAAGTACGTCTACATCACAGCCAATCCTACGGTCACTGGTACATGGGGCAACATCGCTTTTGGCACTGGAACATCCTCTGCCGATGCCGCTACCTTGGCTGGCTATGGCTTGGTGGCCAGTGGCACAACGCTGAACCAAAGCCACCCTGCCTTGACCTTGGTTAACGCTGGTGTTTTTGGTGTAGCTAACCGCTCTCAAACCTCTGTGTGGGACGGCGGAGCAGGTACTTACACGCTCCCATCCGCATCTTCATTGGGCAACAATTGGTTCACGTTGTTTAAGAACAGCGGAACTGGCTCAATGGTCATATCCGCCTCTGATAACATAGACGGACAGTCTACTAAGACGTTTGCGCCTAACGAGTCAGCTTTTATTGTCAGCACTGGTACAACTTATCTGACCGTAGGTTACGGTGTTAGCAACCAGTTCTTCTACACGTCTTTGGTTAAAGCTGTTGTCACAGGGTCATACACTTTAACTTCAAGTGAAGCAACAAACACCATTCAGACCTACACAGGAACCTTGACTGGTAACGTGACGGTTGTTTACCCACCAGTGGTGAATTTGTATGTGATTAAGAACTCCACAACGGCTGGCGGATTTACGTTCACTGTTGGAACGGGTGTCGGAACATCTGTAACCATTCCTTCTGGTCAACAGGTGACTTTGGCTTGTGACGGAACCAACTTCTTTAACGCGAATACATCTCAGGCTGGCGCTATTACCACTGTTTCGTTAAGTGACGGAACAGTAGGTGCTCCAGCGTTAAGTTACGCCGCTGAGCCAACTACAGGTTTGTATCGTGCTGGTGCTGGTCAATTTAACACTGCTATTTTGGGTGTTGTAAGGTCTACGCTGTCGGCAACAGGTTTGACGATTGCTGGGACTGTTACAGGAACGACTGGAACCTTTACCACTGGTATTACTGGGGGCTCGTTCTAATGACCAAGAAGGTCTTTGCGCTCGATACGAAGCCGGGCATCCAGCGCGATGGAACTATCTTCGACAAAGAGTTCTACAACGACGGTCGTTGGGTAAGGTTCCAGCGCGGACGCCCTCGCAAAGTTGGTGGATACACGCAGATTACAGCGGGGATCTCGGGGCCTTCCAGAGGCATCTACGTCAACCCACAGCAAAGCTTTAACAACGTGTTCAATGGGCACTCTAAGGGCTTGCAGGTTGTTCCTATTGACAACAACGGTGTAGGTGCTGGCGTGACGGATCTGACGCTGTCAAACTTTACGGCGTCTGACAATAATCTGTGGCAGTTTGATACGTTTTATGACGTGAGTGGGTCTGGGGATAACTTGCTGTTGGCGCACCCCGGTCAATCCCTGAGCCTCATCGACAACAACGTCAACACCCCTGTTTTAGGTGGCAACATCACTGGCACGAGTTTGTCTGCTATTGGCGTTTTTACTGAGTCCGTGTATTTGAACAGCACAACAACAGCATATTTGTCAACGCCAAGCCTTCAGATTGGCGCTGGCCAATCCATCTCTGGCACTGGAATTCCCTCTGGTACGACGGTTGTCTCGTCTACCCTTGCCGTACCTGTTTTGAACGCTGTAGCCGTAACTGGTACTGCTGGACAGTGTTCTTGTACCTCTACGACAGGTCTCTACATTGGTCAAACCGTAGCTGTTTCTGGTACTAACACTGGCACAGCGACAGGCATTACATCTGGCGTGACGTACTTCATCATCGCAACGAACTACGCCACAACATTCACCTTGTCCGCTTCGTCTGGCGGTGCGGCAATTGTCACTACGGCTGGAACAACAACAGGCTTGGTGTTTACATTAAGTCAAGTACAAAACGTCACAATCTCTGCCGCGGCCACAACTTCTGGCGCTTCTACGATCACTTTTGACAACAACGTCTCCGTCTCTGGTGGTGTTGTTTCCCTTCACCCTTATGTTTTTGTTTATGGCAACAACGGGTTGATCAGGAACTGCTCAGCAGGCAACACCAACGATTGGGTCTCTGCGGACGCCAATGAGGTCTCTGTGGCCACTGGAAAGATTGTCCAAGGTTTACCCGTCAGGGGCGGCTCAAACGCGCCTTCTGGGCTGTTTTGGAGCCTTGATAGCTTAATCCGCGTGTCATTCATCGGTGGCTCAGGAACTCCTCCTCAATATTGGCGCTATGACCTGATCTCCTCTCAGTCGTCTATTCTGTCCTCTCAGTCTGTGATTGAGTACGACGGCATTTACTACTGGTGCGGTGTTGATCGATTCTTGCTTTACAACGGTGTTGTGAAGGAAATTCCTAACACCATGAACCAGAACTACTTCTTTGATAACCTGAACTACGCCCAGCGCGAGAAAGTTTGGGTGTCTAAAGTTCCACGTTTTGGTGAGATTTGGTGGTTCTATCCACGCGGTACTGCTACTGAATGTACAGATGCGATTATCTACAACATTCGCGAGAACACTTGGTACGACGCTGGTGAGGCTCTTGGATCTAGGCGCTCTGCTGGTTACTTCTCTCAGGTCTTTACCCGCCCAACATGGGCTTCATGGGAAACCAACGAAGTAGGTGGTGTGAATGCAATCACACGAACTGCTGGTGGTACTTTGTACACCAACGGAACCTATACAAACCAAGCTCTGACAGGCGGTAGCGGATCAGGAGCTACAGCTACGATTGTTGTGGCTGGCGGTATCGTTACCTCTGTCACGATCTACGCCAAGGGAAAGAACTACGTTGTTGGCGATACCCTCTCTGCTTCTTTACCTGTAGGTTCTGGCTTGATCATTACCGTCAATCAGGTGGTTGACTTTGTGTCTTTGTGGCAACACGAGTTAGGCACTGACGCTGTACAAAACACAACCGTGTTGGCGATTGAGTCGTTCTTTGAAACTAACGAGCTTGGCTTTGTCTCTGGAGGCCCTTCCCAGCCCTCTCCTGTAGGTGAGAACAAGTGGCTACGCATAGAACGTATAGAGCCAGACTTTGTACAATCTGGTGATATGGAAATCTACGTGACTGGTCGATCATTTGCTCAATCTAACGACGTGACGACTGGCCCCTACATCTTTAGCCCAGACACAGGAAAAGTTGATATGCGTGAACAACGCCGTGAGCTTCGCTTGAAGTTTGTCTCTAACGTAGCAGGTGGTGACTACCAAGTTGGTAAGGTCATCCTAGACGCTGATTTGGGTGATGTGAGACCGTAATGGCAACCATCCTTAACACCGCACTGGTCTATGACCCTCGCTATCACACCTTTGAGTCGTGGGCGTCGCTGATGTGCGAGCTGTATGCTGTGCAACAATTGGCTATCCCAGATGCAAGCACGGATTGGAAAGAGTGGGCGTCTGGACTGAAGGCGATTGATGTGTTTACCAATGAGGGCATCCCCGGCCCCTTCATCTACGACGACTGGCAAGAATGGGCAGAAGCTCTTGTCAACGCTGTTAACCCATCGGTGAATTAAATGGCGCTCTTTGAAAGACTTTCAGCGTCAAGCTCACCTCAAGAAATTGCAGACGCATACAAAGAATTCACAGGGCTGGCTGGTGGAGATACCGCCGCCGTCCAACAACAAGCTGTTGATTATTTAAGTGGTTTGGGTATAGGCGACTCCGCAATCAGGGACGCTTACGGTATTTACACTGCACCCCTAGCGGCAGAAACTGATTATTTTGCACAACAATTTGCACCTGATGTGTATGCAGGTGGTTTGTCTAATGTTACTTTAGGAAAAAATACCGTTCTTGATGACACAAACACGGGCGCATTAAGTACGGTTGCCAACAACACAGCTAATAACAACACAGCAACAACAGGCGCTCTATCTACAGTAGCAAACAATACCGCTACTACGAACAATACCTCAAATGTAGGAGCATTAACTCAAGCTACAACTGGATCAACAACGGGAAATACAAATTTATCTGCAATATCTGACACCCAAGCAGATCAATTAGTTCGTGCTGGTTATGCAAGCATTGGTCGCACAGGTATTGGTACTGGTGTTAATCAAATTGATCAAGCTGGATACGAAAACTTTGTAAACCTCTTGAAATCTGGTGCAGTAAAACCAGAAGACTACGCCTCTATATTTTCTGATGCCGCAACTCGTTACATGGCAGAAAGACCAGATGATCCCTATACACAGTATGTCAAGGGATTTTTGTCTGGCACAACAGAAACATCTACTAGTACAGCTACTGGTACAGGCGTAACCAAAACATATACGCAAGCTGAAGTAAATCAGGCATTGACTGATTTGCTTGCAAAAGATCCAAACGCTAGTAAAGCTGATGTTTTAACCGCGGCGGCGGCTCTTGGAATTACTGCCGATCAAGTGAACGCCGCATATACTGTGCGAGACGCAAATAGCCTCAAAGCCACCCCTACTCCAACGTCTACTCCGACACCGACTTCTACCCCTACCCCTACCCCAACGCCCACTCCAACAAGCAAACCAGAAGATTTGGTTGACTACGGAAACACTGGTCAAAAACTAGACAAAAATTCGTTGGCAACTCTGACAAGTCAAATTCAGACCATTACAAACTTGACTGGTGCAAATCAATATTGGGGTGGCGGTGCGCTTACAGCAGGTGAAGGCGCAAACATTGGTTTTGATGCCGCTACAGGCGCCAAGATTCTTGGCCTAGAAAGCGTTACAAACCAACAGCAAGTTGCTTTGGACATGGCTGGTTATTTGCTGTCCCTTGGCATTACAAACCTTAATCAAATTGGTACTGGCGACATCATTGGTGATGTATTAGTTCAACCAAAATATAATGAAAATGGCGACGTTATTGGGTATCAAAAATATGACCCAACAACTGAAAGCTTTATTCCTTTAACCGCCGCAGAAGCCGCTAAAGTTAGAACGGTTCTGGTCGGTGAAGGTGAAAACATAGGGCAAGGTTTTGCAATTGACGGCGTTGTTGGAAAAGGCATTATCAATAAAGATACTGGCAAAGCTATTGCAGACGGTTCAGGATTATTTGGATACACAGCCACAGGTGATGGTGGTACAGAGTACAGAGTACAAGTTGACGCCGCAACTGGTTTGCCTATCTTTTATACAAACGGTATAACAAGCAATGATCTTGCTCAAATTCTGACAGAGCTTGGCCCAATTGGTCAGATTGGTATCGCTATTGCCACTTCTGGCATGTCCATTCCTGCTCAGATTGGTACACAGTTTGCCATTCAAGTACTGAGCGGTCAGGATGTAGGGGCCGCATTAAAGAACGCGTTTGCTTCTTATCTTGGCAACGAAATTTTGACAGCCGCAGGTATTGCAGACATCACCAAACAGCTCAATTCGATTGACTCTACAGGGATGCTTGCTAAGGCATTCCAAGGCTCTGTTGTTGGTGCCGCTAAGGGCGTAGTGACTGGTCAGGACATATTTGATTCAGCCAAGATTGGTTTCATTCAAGGCGGAACGAGTGGCGCCGCTGATGCTATCTTGTCTAACTTTGGCGAACAATTAAGTGGTTTGTCTAAGACTCAGCAAGCCGCAATTAAAACATTTATTACTGGAACGCTAAGTCAGAAGCCTTTGGATCAGACTCTGATTGATAGCATTATCAGTGGTGTTAACACAGAGATTAAGACCAACAAAGCCGCTAACACAGCAACAGCCACCAAGCTGTCTGATGCTGGTCTTGGTACAGCAGAATCCACAGCGCTTGCTTTGTCTGGCTTTGATGCAGAAGACATGTCGTATCTGACAAATGGCACAAAGCCTGATGCAGATACAGCTCGTGCATTGATCGCTATTGGCATCAATCCAGAGACAGGCAAATTCTTGACTGGTGACTACACTGCTGGCGAGGGTGAGTTGGTTGCAGGCCCGGGCGGCGTCAACAATAAAACAACGCAAGTCCAGTATGACTCGTCTGGTAAGCCAACAACAATTTCATTTATTGATATAAATGGCGCCACACAAAACCTGCCTGTTTCTTTGGACAAGCAAGGCA